>UMDQ01044292.1_pt1 | contig 55132 bp, 59 predicted proteins | sample 1964531 | NCBI WGS metagenome assembly UMDQ01 (sample SAMEA4835998, study PRJEB28245) | human gut metagenome | biome: gut microbiome; material: fecal sample | place: Denmark | collected 2008
TGGTGGATTGTTTACCCATGAGAATTCCTCCCTCGTATATCGCTAGGCATGAGGATTACCTGTCTTCCAGACCACATGCTGCGCGGTTATTTCATAATATATTTTATTATACTTGATTTGTAAACTTACAACAAGTAATTGATGGTATAATGTCCATAGGCAAATAAGCGAATGTCGCCTGTTATGCGATTTCAAAAAGAGAAAAGAGTATTATTCTGAGATAAAACCAAAGTATGACACTGATCCGGATTATAACAGATACCTGACCTGGCTGACTGCACATGAGGATATTGAGAAACAGCGGGATTCCGGTTTTCATGGAGAAAAGTTTCTCGTACTGTGTGAGCTGTATGACAAAAATAAGAATAAATTTACCACCCATACAGTGATCGCTAAGAAGTATTGGGAACCGATGGAAGCCTACCGTCCCATGGAGATCAAAAATCCTGTTGATCCTGAATGGGAGTATCGGATCCGGGCGGTTAAGAAAGTTAATGCAAAACAGATAAGGTATATCGTGGAGAATGAGTTTGAGCTGGAAGAGAAGATCAGGAAAAATAGACGGCCGACTCTGCGGATACTGGGAATAGAGGATGGGGCTCCGCGGAGTACCAAGAGGCACTAATTTCCGTCTTGTATATCTGGTAGAATGATCTCTAATGTTCCAAAATAAAGGGAAGGGTTTCCGCGGATAAGATAGGTGCCAGAATCATGAGAATTTTTCTTCATATTATGTAAAAAAGTGGAGGAAAAGATCATGGAAAAATACATCATAACAGCACTTATCGTCTGGATTATCATATCGACAGTGTTATTACTTTTCGTAATAGTTTCTGTATCAAAAAATAAGACGAAACAGGAAAGAGAGTTGGAAGACAGAGAGCAGGAAGAGTTTGTGAGTTCTTTGAAAAAAACAAATTAATCTACAGCACCGCAGAGAAATCCGCGGTGTTTTTCTGACTTTCTATATGTGGTGAGCTTGATGGCAAACGGATAAACGGTATGGGAGCAGGATTTCCGCGGAGGTTGAGAAAACGGGGCGGATGTGGTATCTTTTGGATATAAGGAGGATGCGGCATGGTTATTTGTTTTTCAGGAATAGGAAACAGTAAGTATATAGCAGATAGGATTGCCGCCAGCCTGCAGGAAAAACTGCTCTGTATGAACGAACGGATCAAATCGGGCAATACCGGGTCTGTTAAGACAGGAGAGAATCTGATAGTGGTGGTACCGACTTATGCATGGAGGATTCCGCGCGTGGTTTCTGATTGGATCGGACAGACAGAATTTGTCGGGACGAAGAATGTCTGGTATGTGATGAGCTGTGGAAGCGGTATTGGAGGCGCAGATATATATATAATCGAAAACTGAGCGAGAAAAAAGGAATAAAGCATATGGGGACGGCACAGATCATCATGCCGGAGAGTAAAAACAATATAAGCGGGTATCCGCGGAAAGGACAAACAAATGCCAAAATTATTGATTATAGACGGCTCATCAATGCTGTCTACGTCTTATTATGGGAATCTTCCCAAAAGTATACTTTTTGCAAAAACTGAAGAAGAGAAGGAGAAACATTATGAGCAGATCCTGCATACTTCTGATGGGAAATACACAAATGCCATGTTTACCATGTTGCGGACATTGCTGGGGATATATAAGAAGGTAAAACCGGAATATGTAGCTTTTGTGTTTGATAAGACCAGGGATACGTTCAGAAGGACGGAGCTTGGAGCGGACTTTTATAAGGCAAACCGAAAAGAGACCGCGAAACCATTAAAGGAGCAGTTTATCCAGATGGAGGAATTTCTTCAGGAGATCGGTTGTGCCGTGTTCATGAGTGACGACTATGAGGCAGATGACTATGCAGCCTCACTGGTGGAGAAGTTTGAGGGACCGGATCTTCAGACCTATGTACTTACCAAGGACCATGACTACTTTCAGGTTGTAAGTGAATACACCCGTATGTGGCGTGTGGTAAATAAAGATAAGCTGGAACAGCTCAAGAAAGATTATGGTTTCTTTGGAGGTGATGTATATGAATCCCTTCCGGCAAATGTGTTTGAGTATACTCCGGAAATCGTATACGCAGAAGAAGGCGTGTATCCGCAGCAGATCCCGGTACTTTTGGCAATCACCGGAGATCCTGGAGACGGGATACCGGGATGCAAAGGTGTTTCTTCCGCGGCGGCCCCTTTGGTGGATGAGTATAAATCCCTGGATGAGATCTATGCAGCCATCGATGACTGTGAGGGAGTTGCAAAAAAGGAAAAAGAGCTGAATGGTTTCTGGAAAGAATACCTGGGGATTGGCAGAAGTCCTTTAAAAGCATTAAAGACAAACAGGGAGATGGTATATTTAAGTGAGAAGCTGGCGACCATGAAGCGGGATATTGACATCAGCTGCGGAATTGAAGATCTGAAACTGCGTGTGGACATCGAAAAGCTAAAAGAAGAACTGGGACGATATGAGATGTTCAGCTTGATCAAGGAAGTCGAGAATCTGTGATAGGGAGGGGGAGTGGTAAAGCTCTCTCGGCGTTTTTTTTCGTATCAGTTTGTTCAACTTGCAGTATCTGCTACAATACAAATATGGACAGCAAGAGAAACTGTCCATCATTATTCCTTTCGTTTTTGGGCACTCACAGGGTTCGGAATTAACTGTGGGTGTCTTTTTTTTGCTGTTGCTTTTTAAGAAAATGCTTTTTTCTGCATATTAAGCGTATGTCTGAGGAATAAGCCGTAGGAAGCCCTTACAAGCTTGGAGACAGCGACTACGAGAAAGCGTCTTTCAGTGGCAGGAAGTTCACCTGAGACATATCAGAAAACTTAATCTGACGTCAGTCGGGTGGAGAGTTTGCTGAAAATATAACCGCCAAAAAAGGAGGTAGGAAAATATGTTCTTTTCCACGATAAAGAAATGTAATGATGACAGGGTGATCAAAACGGGTCTCGACGCAATAACGGAATTCAGAAGAGCTGGCGTAGGAGTTATAGCGTTTGCCTGTTGTTTTGTGAAAGGTACTCTCATGATTTCTTTTGGGTATGATATCCCGTATCCTGAGAATATGCAGACAGCAATGGTCATGTGGGTGATCGAAAGACTTCCAGAGGAGGAAAAATATAAAAAAGTGGAATATTATCCTGCGGATAAGTTTGATGCAGAATGCGGAAAACATTGCAAACATCTCTGGCTTGTAGTGCAGGAATAAGCGAAAAGGCTGTATAATTTTTAATGAGGCGAACGGCATTGATAGCAGTGTATAAAGGCAATAAATACAAGTTTATATTAAATAAAAGACGTAAAGGAATCATTACTCGGTGTGTACAAAAAACAGATGGTTCGTTTTTTAAGGAAAAAGATATATATTACAAACCACTTGATGAAAAGAACTTAAGCGATATATACGCAGTTGAGTTCTATGTGTTTTTTGACACAGGCTTTAAAGATGTGTCTACATGGTGGAAAATAACAGAAGCAGATTTGCTGGATAATAAAGTTAAGCTTCGGTTTGCTGAAGGAATACTCCCAGGTTGGGATATAGAAGAAAGAAATGTTTGCACAAAGGAAGTTCATTTCAATGAAATATCATGTACAAAAGTCAAGTTTGTGTTTGAACAAATTGGCGGCAAAGAAGAAAATGTGATTAAAGAGGAAACAAAAAGTTGGAATGAGACTCTTAAGGATATAAAGAAATATGGTGCTCTGTGAATGCATCGATCAAAAAAAATATAATAAATAGGCAGGTCTGGGTATTTCCGGACAACATATTCCCTTGCTGATACCATATCTTTAACTGTATTATTCCGGTCATCGATGTACAAGCAGGATGATTTTGATATTTGTTTCCGGAGGACGAATGTATCCTTGTTACCTTCAGTATGCCTGCCATTAAGGATGAGAAGATATGTACAGAAAAGCAAATTTGATCATTTCAGTCCTGACAGCAATGTCGTGGCTTGCAGCTGTAAGCCTTTCAGGGACCGACAGGCTGATCGTTGGGACATTTCTCTTTCCGATATTGCCGTTGATCCCATTTGCAGGACATCTTTGGATTCCCGTTGTAAAGAAGATCCAGGAAATAGGTGGAAAAATCGAGAGTCCCGGATACAGGTTTTTGTGGTACCTGTTGGTATTTCTGACAAACCTGGTATTGGCCGTATTATTAGCCGCAGGAACATGTCTGGCAGGATATACACTGATAAATATGCTTCCTTCAGAAAATACAGGGATTGACGGAATCGGCGCGGCACTAATCCTTGTCTTTGCCGTATGGACAGTAGCACTAACTGTATTTCTTATTACAATACTTCCACAGATACAAATGCTTATAATAGCAGTGCTACGGATGATGAAAAAACTGAGAACTTTATTAACCACAGGTTGAATTGTATTTTCGCAGATTTTCTGTTAACATATAAGCATCAGGAAACAGAAAGGAGATCACATCATGAGACAGAACTTTTTTTCAAACAGCGAATATCGATATTTTTCAGGATCAAGTTTTTACCTTGGTTGTATTTGCTGTGGAAAAAATAGTATGTTCGGGTGAGATTTGGAATCTTCCAGCCGTCTGCTTTCTCCATGGCAGGCGGTATTTTTTTTGGAGGATTTTCAAATGGTGACAATAGATATGGAGAAGACTGGAAAAAAGATAAAAGAGATAAGGAAAAGATCCGGAATGACGATCAGACAGGTGCAGGAGGCCTGCGGGATATCTGCTGCTGCGGTGTGCAAGTGGCAGAACGGACAGGCAATGCCAACGCTGGACAATCTTATCATCCTGGCAGATCTGTGGGATGTTAAGATGGATGATCTGATTGTCAGGCAGGTTTCCTGAAATGATGGGACGGTAGCTCAGATGGTAGAGCGATGGATTGAAGCTCCATGCGCCGCAGGTTCGATCCCTGCCCGTCCCATTAACGGCAGGTATGCAAATTGGTGAAGCAAGCAGTCTGTAAAACTGTGACATCAGAAACGTTGTGGGTCCGAGTCCCACCCTGCCGATTCTATACTCCCGTAGCTCAGTGGACAGAGCACACGGCTACGAACCGTGGTGTCAGGAGTTCGAATCTCTTCGGGAGTGTTTTGCCTTAGTTAAGGAGATATAAGAAGTGTTGGCAGAGAGGCCGATTGCACCGGATTGCTAATCCGGAGATCTGATAAGGATCCAGAGGTTCGAATCCTGCCTGCAGCGTATTGGCATGAAAGAAGCCTCCGGAGAGATACCGCTCTCCAGAGACTATGACATGATATCATGATCTGTCAGCATCTTCGAGAACTGCCCGTTCGAGGAGATTCATAACGTATCCGGGACACTGGTTCGTTGCACTTTCCCAGTTCTCTAAGGTCCGCAGCGGAATATGGTATCTTCTGGAAAACTCAGCCCTGGATATCTTTAAACACTCACGCATTTCCAGGATAGACATGTGTTCTTTTGGTTTTCTATCATCTTCCGGGGAGCCTTCGATCTGATATGACATGAATCCAGCTGCGGATGGAAAAATACGGGTATAACTGGTTTTGCCTTCGTCGATCCATGTAATGCTGACATACACCTTTGCACATAAATATGGCCATCCCGAATCCAATATAGTGCCATCCGCAAATATGCAAACATCGCATTCCTCAGCAATGGACTTATCATATATGATACGGTTGATTTCATCCTTGAAAAATTTGGCACGGCAATAAGCCACGATGTCGTCCAATTCATACCTGTCACATTTGGAAATAAAGCATTTAATCTGTTTTCGCTTTATTTCCCACAGATCCGTACCATAATATTTGTCCATTTTAACCAGACTGTCGATAAACCCGCCGACAGGAGCGGGATTTAAAATTTTATAGGCAGCCTCAAGTTCTGCGTCAGATTTTTGGCAGCCTTTCTTAAATTTATCCATTAATTCATCCATCATTGCAACAAATTCCGCTTGAGTGTATTTATACATATCAACATTCCTTTCTTATTTCAAAATTTCTCTGCAGCAGGTATTAATGCGTTCTACACTTATTCCAGATTTGCTAAGAACATTAACAATGATATCCGGATCGTTGGTAAGTTCCCAAAAAAGTTTGATCTTATTTTCATAGCTAAGTTCGCTGACTAATGCTTCGATTTTTTCCAGTTTCGCAGTATTTTCTCTTTCTCTTTGTTTCTTCTCCTCGGCTTTTATATCGACAACAATTTTCTCAAGCTCTTTTTTTTTCGACATGAATGGATTCGCCGTCCAGATAAATGCGATAAAGGTCCGGTCTTCCGTCAATCTTGGAACTATAGGTCTTTTCATTCCACATTCCCTCGAATTCCTCACCCTTAAAGTTTTTAACAGATATTTTTTTCATGACCAATACCTCCTGTTATTTGATAAAGTAATTATACCACCGAATCGGTGGTATTTCAATAAAAAATGGCAGAATGAATATATGTGTGCTGAATAAAGTTTCAGAATCGTTCCCAAAAACATATGTTCACAGGCACTTTTTGGCGCGGGGTGAGTGCCTTGCCAAAAATGGAAATTTACTCTAATATGCGAAAATTTTGCTGTACGCTGCTGCATGGAAACAGTAAGCAGTGCAGCAGTCAAATCAGAACCGGGTTCCGATTGTAGTATTATTTTCTCAAATAATCGGCGATCGTCTTAAATATCGATTCATACATGGAGTCATGCAGGATATCATGGGTTCCGGGAAAGCTTCTGATCTCCGTATCCGGGTTGTTTTCTTTGTATGCTTTGTACACTTTTCGGATGCCTTTTCCAAAACCGGATACCGGATCTTTTTTTCCATACAGGAATAAAGTCGGAATGGTATTATTCGGATTTTTAAGGTTTCTGCTGGCACATTCCATGCCTTTGGAAAACTCACAGAAAAAAGCAGGAGATACATCCTGACGAACAAGACTGTCACCAGCGTATTCCATTCTCTTTTCATTATCTGTTAAAAGCCAGTAATTGGCCGGTCTGCCTTTGAACTTTTTGCCATATGTACCGAACATCAGATCATGGATCTTATCAGAAGCACAGGACATCCTTCCGATATATTTTTTCCCGATCCAGGTTCTCATTATTCTCATCAGGAAAGCGGACTGCGCACCGGTACCGATCAGGATTTCTTTTTTGTAGGGAGTCAGGTCATGGGTTGTCCTCACAATGAAAGAACCCAGGGAAAATCCCAAAAGATAAATAGGAAGGTTTGGATATTTCCGGGCAACATATTCTCTTGCTGATACCATATCCTTAACCGTATCGTTCCAGTCATTAATGTACAAACAGGATGATCTTGGTGTGGTGCTGTGTCCGTGGCTGATGATGTCATTGCCAAAGACAATGTATCCGCGGCTGGTAAAATACTTTGCAAATTTCACATATCTTCCCATATATTCTGTCATTCCATGGCAGATCTGGATCAGGCCTTTGAGATCGCCCTTATATTCCGGTGCATAGATCTCCAGGTGCATGGATGTGTCTTTATCGTTTGATGGAATTGCTACACATGTTCTTTCCACTATATTTCCTCATTTCTTGTTTTTCTGTAATATGCCAGATTTCGCAAAACAGAATAGATGGTGTCAGCAATAATATTTTCGTCTGGCTGGATTATTCCGGCTGGCAGAACAATCTTCTTGCGTGAAGCATTATATTGCTTTTTTTGGGGAAAAGGAAAGTGTTTTTTGCATGTCTGAAAAAAAGGTGTTTCGGGTATCCTGGGAATGTAGAAAAGAATGTCCGCAAAGTCAGCCTGTTTGACGTTTTTCTGTTTTTCGCTTATACTGTAAGAACAACACGAAAAATATGGGGAGATGCTGGGATGAGCATTGAGGTTGAAATCAAGGTAAAAATTCAAAACAGAAAACAGGTCATGGATTCTCTTAAAAAAATAGGATTTCTGGAAAACAGGTGCGTCGTAGAGACGGATATATATTATACCTCCACACATCATGACTTTGCTGCATTGGGTGAGGCTCTGAGGATCAGAAAAGTAAAGGATCTGGAGTCCCCAAAAGAGACAAGTGTGATTACCTACAAAGGTGCAAAACTGGATCAGGTATCCATGACCAGGCAGGAACTGGAGACAGAAGTCGGGGACGGAGAAACGGTCAGAAAAATACTGGAGCATATCGGTTTTTGTCCGGTATCTGCGGTAGAGAAAAAACGGCTGTATCTCAACAAAAATAATATGACTGCATGTCTGGATAACGTAAAAGGTCTGGGAGACTACCTGGAGCTGGAGATATTGACAGATACGGAAGAAAAAAGGACAGAAGCATTGAAACAGATAGAAGATGTCTTGGAAGCTTTGGGGTATTCCATGGAGGACACAACGAGAACATCTTACCTTTCTATGCTGATGAAAAAAGAGAAGGATGGCAAAGATGCACAAAGTAATGGTCTTTATTGATTATCAGAATTTTTTTATTTCTTGGAAGTGGAAGAACAGGGGAAGAAAACCTCCTTTTGTCGATTATCAAAAATTAGGACGGCTGATAAACCGTCAGATCCCGTTAGATTCGGAAGTGATCAAAACATATTTGTTTGCATATAAGCCATGTGAAGAGCTGATGCTGCTGGAGCCTTATCAGAGATACTACAACTGGCTTAACGGAATGAAAAAAACCCCGTATCTGGAAGTGATCGAAGGACGGCAGGATATACACCGTATTTATGGGGTTGAGTTTGATATTAATGATCCTTCTACTTACACGACAGAAGAAAAGGAGACGGATATTAATATTGCTACACACATGATTGCGAAAGGTTTTCAGAATGCCTATGACATAGCAATCCTGGTAAGTGGGGATACGGATTACGTACAGGTGATACGGACGCTGCATGATCTGGGCAAGATCGTAGTGATTGCCCATTTTCCAGAACAGAATATCGCGAAATACCAGGGGATGTACGATGCAGAAGTGATCCTGGATGACGATCTTTTGCATCGGGCTGGCAATGCATCATATGGCAGGGAAAAGAGAAGCCGAGAGAGATATCCTTACCGGTTTCCATCGGGAAAAAAGTGAATTCGAATTCAAATTATTGTACTACAATCAGAAAAGAAGAGCATTGAGCTCTTCTTTTTTTCAGTCCCCCGGACCAGACAATATCTTTTCTCATCAGGCAGTTCATTGCCATGACGATCACATCCATCAGCATTGGAATGGGATCCGCGGAAGTAGAACCGTACAAGCCTCGGATGCCATATTCTGTTTGCTGAAACAATCTCCGAATCTCCGTTAAGCGTGGAGAATAAGGCATTTTTAATATGATAAATTATTAATTCAGAGAGGAATAAAGCTATTGTCACATGGTAGTGGAGACTTCAGAAGTTAACTCTTCTGAGCTGTACCATCATATGCTTAAATTCATCTGGTTCTACTTGCATTTCTTCTGTTTTTGTTATAATTTTTCCATCTTGTTTTATGTATTCTTTTTCTACTATGAAACCGTCACAGTCATCCAGTTTGATTTTTTTGGCCGCTGCGCCTTTATCGTATTGAATCTAGGAAACGTGTTTTGAATCGTGACTTACATCAATGATTACTTCGTTATTTTTTATACTTCCATTGATACCAATAGCGCGGTCTTCGTCCACCAGCCATCTCCTATAGCCTTCTTCGATATCGTTATACTGTACGTAGAAATGTATGTCGTACAAATCCGTCAAACCTTTATCGTTTATGTTTATTTTTCTCTTATAATAATCTCTTTTTTGTGAAAAGCCTTCGGTTGTTTTTTCCTTTTGGTACGTTACCAAAACTACATGCTCATCTTTCAGGTTCGCAATGTATGCGTTGTTATTATATTTTGCAATCATATACACCTCTGCTTAAATTTTTCTTAATGTGTTCATATTATTAACGATTTGGATATTCCATCCGTAAAAAGCCAGTTTGCCTGAGATCCACCCATTATCTTCATCAATTCCAACATATATAATTCCAACAGGCGGTTTGACCGGGTCGTATTTACGATTTTTTGTATCCTTGTATTTATGTCCGGTAATATTTTCAAGTTTCTCTTTTAATTCTGTTTCCGATTCGCCATGATAAACGAACCTGGGTTTCGTTGCTATATATTCTTTGTATGTCATAAGAGCCTCCATGTTTAAAAATTGATCTATTACATTTTTAAATCGTTCATTTTAACCGGATTAAGTAAGCCTCCTGCGGAGGTTGCGAAAAGCATTAAGTAGTGGGTGGGAACTTGCTTGTATCAGGAGGAGTACAAGTTCCTTCTGGTAAACTGCGAAGCAATTATTCGGTGTAGGGTCGCATAGCGAAACGGGTTGTGAATATCCGTTTAACTGTAAGCGTCATTTGGTCTGCCTACTTTCTTGGCAATCCGCTTTTCAGATTTTCAAGAGCAGCCTGAGGGTTATTCCTTAAATAGACCAAGTAATTATAAGCTCCTATAGGTTGCAAATATGTTGTTTCATACAGCTTTTTGCTGAAAATCCTTCTATTTTTAAGCATCTACTATCATCGACAAAGCATTGATTGTTAATCCAATACAAACTCTCTTCACATATATCTCTATAACATGTTATTTTATCAATTGCTCTTTCTAATCGTTCATCCTTCAGACTAAATTCTCTTGACATATACTTACGAATATTTTCTATTTCTTCCTTTGATGCATTTCTGATAATTAAAAAACCATATTTTTTATAATAATAGATGTTTTCAGTATGGATAAGTTCATACATCCCACCACTTATTGATGCGGATTCATTTTCACGAATATTTTTTAGATTTTCTGTATTATTGGCAACAGATTCTTCAATAGCCATGCGTAATTTTTGGGTGTTACAAACAAACGTTGCTTTTCCTTCCTTTTCGTTTTTCATTATGCTTGCCAAAATTTCGAATGCCTTATAAATACCTTTCCCGGTCCTGTATGACAATAACTCATAAATACATTTTTCTACTTTTTCAACAATAGATTGATTTAAGGTTTCTCCATAATAGCTGTAGATTATATTCATGGCTTCATCTGCCATAACAGACCTCCTGACTGGGTAAAATATATTATCGCCAAAAGAATATATCCCACTGCCTTGAAAAAACAAGTCTAAGTCATCATTTGCAATTGCTAATTCTAATGATATATATGTTTGATTCATTTTACTGCCTCTCTGAAAAACTGAATATGAGCAATATGACGAAAAAAAGAGCAGGATAACCTGCTCTTCGTAGTTAATCTGTGCTTATGCGTCTTCAATAATGCCTTCTTCTATGGCATCAAGATAAGCGTCATCTGTCAGTTTTGTCACCTGGCAGTTTTCGCAGGCATTATTTTCGCAGTATTCGCAAAGAATTTTCGCTGCCTCCAAAATTTTATCATAGCTCTGTTGTGTCATTGTTTTGGACATGTTCTTCTCCTTTCATTTTTCATTCTGACAGTAGAATGATTAATTAGGAGCAGGGATGAAAAATCCGCAGCCATATGTAAAACTGAATACAGAAAAAATAATATGACAAAAAAGCTTTTCTGTCCGGAAGGCACATTTTTTCGTGTGGGAACTATTTTGCGTCAATGACTGATAATCTGTAATCAAAGCACGAAGGGAATGGTGTAAATGGCAAGTGTATCTAAGACAAAAATAAGGCTGTTAGATTTCATCAGTTCTCAGAACGGACTGGATTTTTCCGGATGCCGGGTGAGAATGGCGAAAAAAAAGAACCTGATTGTAGAAGATCATGGAAATCTCGTTTTCTATATCTATAAGGTCCACATGGCCGCAATTCTGGAAAGAGATTATAAGACGGAAGATATTATTGTATTAAATGAAAACAGAAACACCGTTTACTAAGAATCTTGAGAGGAGAAAAACGAATGGATATATATATTGATTCGATTAATGATTATAATAGTTTGGAGATAATCATAAGAGACTGTAAGGAAAAACAGCGGTCAATTTTGGGCGATAGATGGCGTTCTATGTATAAGAAACGTTGTCCAAAACACTATGTTGACTTAGAAGAATTAACTATAACTTTGGATCGTAAGAATTACATTAATTACCTTGATAACGATAAGTTTGATAATCATAATTTCATTTGGAATTGGGTATATTCGAATAGTATTAACAGCGATTCTTTGATTCGAATTTTAGAATTTCTGAAAGCAAATGAGTTATCTTTGACAAAAGAATTACGACTAATGGCATGCGAAGCCTGCGCTTGTGAGGGCTGTGAAGATATCAAGAAACATCTTGGCTATACGTGTGAGGAATGCAAAAAAGATTACCATACTGGATACCAAGGACGGTGTGAAGAATAGAGCAAAATTAATAGGCACATACAGTAAAATAGCTGTATGTGCCTTATTTATTTATGCCAGTCTCTTAAATTTTGTAATTATTTTCTTGAGTGTAGCATTGTTATAATAAGTATCGTCAGAGAGGAATCCGCCCCTGCTGCCTGCCAGACAATCAGCGACATGCGTATATTTTACATAACTACTTTTGTAATTTAACACATATCTTCTTAGGGCAGTGTTATAAGCGTTCATATTTTCGCCTCTGTCACCATTCGGACCAACTGCATAAAATACCGGTCTTTTCCCATTTACTACAGGTACTATCAGGAATATATCCAAAAAAAGCAGGAGGAAGAAGATCTTCGCAGGACTGAAAAAGAAGCTGCAAAGGAAGCCAGAAGGATCAAGCAGCAGAGAAAGCAGATAGAAAAGGAAGCAGAGGAAAGAGGAGATTTCCCGAAAAACCTGGAAGCAGTCGTATCTGATCTGGAAGCTGATAAAACAATTAAATTTGTTGATTGTTCCTATGAAATAAGGAGCCGCGTATCCTGTGGTACAGGACTGCGGATCATGATTACGATCAGCCTGGATGTTTATGAGAAAAACAGAAAACTGGCATCTTTCTGCGGAAGTAATATGGACAACATTTTCATTTCAGACAAAGTGGATATTCTGGAAAAAATAAGAAAATGGAAAAGAGTTAAGAGCTGGAAGAACAGAACAGATGAGGTTACTGGATCAAAAGCGGGTTCTTTGTATCTATCCGGATCTGGCAAGACAGTTTCTCAAAAATAAACCGGACTATTGGAGAGACTTTGCGTTTACCATGTACAAAGCAGAATCGGGGATCCAGAAGAAGTACTGGAAGTACGTCCTTGGATTGTTTGATGAAAAGCCGGAGAAAAACAATACAATATGACAAAAAACTTTTTTGTCCGATAGATCCGTTTTTTCGTGTGGGAAGTGGGTTTTCTCCGCGGATGTTAAGCTGTAACCAGAATACGAAAGGAAGCGATGCTGATGAAAAAAGAATTAACAGAAAAAGAACGCAGCTTATTGGAATATATCTGCTCAAAGTACAGTCTGGATTTTTCGGGATGTAAGGCAAGAAAAACGAAAAAAGGCCATCTGTTTGTAGAGAGTGGCAGCTATGTATTCCGTATTGAAAAGAAACATCTGGAATTGATCCTGGACAGCGATTACCGTACGGAGGATGTGATAGTCATAAGTGCAGACAGGAGCAGTGCCTGTTTTAAAGATTATGAGGAATATATCAGGAAGAAAGAAGAAGACGCAGCCCGCCTCAGAAAAGAGAGAAGGGCGGAAAAAAAGGCAGAAAAGCAAAGACAGCAGCAGAAGCGGGAGGAATGGAAGGAAAGAGTAAGAGCAGAGTTTCCTCAAAACTTGGATGCGGTCATGACCGATATGAAGGCTCCTTTCAAGCCGGATGGATGGTCTTATAAGGACATGGAGTTTTGGGAATATTATGAAAATGAAATCCAGGTAACGATTGCAATTCAAAAAGATATCCGTACAATGAAAGGCTTAAAGCTTGCATATATCAGTGGGAGCATGACTACCAGTGTCAACCCTTTGAGCAGGGAAGAGGTCTGTAAAAAAGTAAAATATCTGATGTCTTCAAAAAATGTATCTGTGTGTCTGGTGGATGAAGGACATCAGTTCCTGCAGAGACAAACGTATTTGTTTTTAAAAAAGCTTAAAAATCTGTCGGTATGCCAGGAGTTCCTTAAGGTTGTGGACGAGGCTGATTTCTTTGAATACATGGATTTCTTAAAACATAATCACGCCAAAGAATGCCAGGATCGGATCCAGGTATCGGAAGTTAAGATAAAGAGGGGAGATGTCTTAAAATACAAGGTATTTGGCCAGGAGTTTTTGTACAGCATTAAAGAAAATAGTGTTTCCATGCCAAACGCGGTACTCTCAAGGCTGAAAAAACTTGCCGGATTTGAAAAAGAGTACCGGACAGTCATTAAGTCCTGTTTAAAGATTGCAGATAAGATCGGCTGTCCGCAATATCGGGTAACAGAAAACCTGGATGTCCGGGTACGTGCCCTTGTGGGAAAGAGGTATGCGGAACAGGTATTTTCCCCGGAAGAGTTTTCACCAGTTAGTCTGCGGAGATGGTATAAGGAAAAGGCGAAAGAATTTGAGGAAGAGGAGAAGGAGCAGGAACGTCAGAAGATCAAACGTGGGAAATCGTTGAAATCCTTTGGAAATCTGCTTGCCGCCGATATCTATGATCTGGTCTGTCTGAATGATTATATTACGGAGTCGGCGATCGTTAAGAACCTGCGTGGCATGAAGCAGACACTTCAGGCGACCATCAAGGACATATACAACAGTGGAAAATACGGGCTGCTTACGAACGAGGAAGTGGAGCGGGTATACAGCCAGATGAAACGTGAGAAGCTGATCTCCGAAAAAGGAATTGACGGGACTTATGGAGAGTTTTACATTGTAAAACCTTGTCCGGAAGGAAAGCTGATCTCCGAAATACATATCGAGGAGAAAAAAGAGTATGCGAAGTTCCTGGATACGGACTGGGTTTCTTATATGAAGAAAGTAATAAATGCCGGAAAAGAGCGCAAGCTGACAAAAAAAGAAGACCAGGAGCAGATGAAGCTGCTGGAGCAGAAACGGGTTCTTTCTATCTATCCGGACCTGGTAAGGCAGTTCCTCAAAGGAAAGCCGGAGCACTGGAAAGATTTTGCGTTCACCATGTACAGCATGGAGACCGGGATACAGAAAAAATACTGGAAATATGTAACAGGATTATTTGAGGAGAAGAAAGATGACAATAAATGAGATTGGAGATAAATTAAAGGAAACAGGGTATATCCCGACGGATGATATCTGCTATGCCGTATTTGGCATGCTTGCACTTAATAAGCCACTGCTGGTGGAAGGGGCACCTGGAGTTGGTAAAACTTCCCTGGCAAAGGCACTGGCAGAGGTTATGGGGCTTCCGATGCTAAGACTGCAGATGTATGACGGCCTTACCAAAGATGAGGTCCTGTATGACTACGATTACCAGAGACAGCTCCTTACCCTGGAAGCCGTAAAGCCAAAGCTCAATGAGGAGATCAAAGACTTAGGAATCAATGATGCGATCAAACATGTGGCAGGGGATGTGGATTTCTATGGGAAAGAGTTCCTGATCCCCCGTCCGGTTCTTCAGACCATTGATGGAAGCGGCAGAAAGCTTCTTCTGATCGATGAGATCGACAAGGCATCCGAGGAAACAGAATATATGCTGTATGAGTACCTTGAGGATTATTCCATTGATATTCCGCAGTTTGGCACCGTATCCTGTCCGGAAGACCAGAAACCTGTCGTGATCCTTACTTCCAATGCATACAGGGAACTGTCCGGGGCAATGAAACGCCGCTGCTCATATCTGTATATCAAGAAAAAGACCAGGGCAGAGATCATCGAGGTCCTTAAGTACAGGACCAGTGTGGATGAGAGGGTGGCGTCAGGGATCGCATCCTGTATGGTCGCATTCCAGGAAATGGATCTGAAACATCCAGTGTCCGTATCCGAGATCGTAGACTGGGCTTCCTATATCGAAAAGGATGGCAGCAGGGAGGGTGTGCAGAATTCCCTTGGACTGCTGGTAAAAGACCGGAGGGATATGGAAGCAGTTTCTGCGACCGTCAGAAACTATATACATGACATTGCTTACTAGGAGGGAGAAATATGGAAGATCTGGCATGCTACAGGGAGTTATGGGCAAAGCCTGCAGACAACATACAGGATTCCTATCTCTACGAATTTATCTTTGAAGCCTGCCGATTCTTTTCCAACAAGGGATACCTCTGCGATCCGTCAGAGATCTACTCCGTTCTTGGCAGGATGGGAGAAGTGGACATCAAAAGACTGCTCTATGCCATGATCGTCCACAGCTCAGACCAGTCAGAAGAATTTGATCCCCTGTACGGGGAATTTGTATCTCTCTTTTTCCAAAAAGAGAAAGAGTGGACTGCTGCCAGGAAAGCAGCAGATAAGGCGCGAGAGGATTCAGAAAAGGCGACAAAAGAGCATGAGGAGGAGGTAGCCCGCATACAGGAAAAGATCCGGCAGCTGAATGATAAGAAAGAAAAGCTTCAGGCAGAGAAACGAAAAGTCCTTGAGGAGCAGAACAAAAAGGAGATCGCAAAGGCAGAAAAAACAGCCAAAAAGCAGGAAAAGGTACGAAACCTGAAAGCCTGTCTGAAAGGACTGGAGAGTTTATCAGGGTTTGTTGCCTGTATCAAAAACGGGGAAAGACCGGAGCAGGAGAAGCTGACAAAGGAGATCAAGGAAGCGTCCTTAAGGGCCTGCACGAAATCCAACAGCGCAGAGCTGCTTAAGGAGATCCGGGAGATCGGACGTCAGCTTAAGGCGATCAAAGACAAAGAGACCAGTGTGGATGAGAGGATTGAGAAAAATGACTGGGAGTTATGCCGCAGCGCAGATGACCTGAAGCGGCAGGAGCGGGAGTTTAAGAAAAAGTTAAAGCAGATTGCAAAGCAGCAGAAAGAGATTTTTAAGGACAAGCCTATTGAAAGCCGCAAGGAGACACTCAGGCTGAAAAATGCAGTACATTCCAGATACCAGGGCGATGTCTGTCTGGATAAGAAGTTTTCCAAAATGTCCGCGGAAGAAAAGCTGCTGATCTATGATTACATCCGGGAGAACGCCAGAAAATTCCGTACAAAGTTAAATCGGAAGATACGGACAAACAGGGCGTCAAAGATCGATATTCCGGCAACTGTGAAAAAGAGCTGCCAGACAGGTGGTATCCCGTTGTGCCTGATCCACCAGAAACCGATACGGCAGAAATCCAATCTGATCCTGATCCTGGATGTATCCGGTTCCTGTAAGGAAGCATCCGAGCTGATGCTGGTGTTCATGCATGCCATGAAGGAGGTGTTTCCGGGTGGATGTTCTACATATGCATTTACCAACAAACTCTATGACATTTCAGAGTTTATGGAGATGGATGATGCAGCAGCGGCGGTCAGCGAGGTATTAAAGGCGATCCCGCGTTCCGGGGCTTATTCCAATTACGAACTTCCTTTCCGGACATTCTACAACAGCAATATGAGTAAAGTAACAGGGGATTCCTACGTCTATATCATCGGGGATGCCAGGAACAACAAGAACCGGTCAGGGGAAGAGTATGTAAAAGCGATCGCAAGAAAGGCAAAAAAGGCGTTCTGGTTAAACACTGAGGAAATGTCAGACTGGAATACCGGGGACTCGATCATTGGAACCTATGCAAAGTACATGACAAAAGTCGCACAGACGACTACTGCCGCGGAGCTGCTTGGTTTTTTGGAGAGCTGAAAAAGTGAATTCGAATTCACTTTTTTTCTAGGAAAATGAAAAAGAGCAGGATGTCCTGCTCTTTTTGGTTGCGAGGGGAGTTCCTCTCTTTGATTAGTTTTCCCAGTATTCCTGCATTTTTGATTCAGCATCAGAAGGTGAGAGATTGTACTCTTTCATGATGAAAGCTCTTGCTTTTTCATAGGAAGATCCAAGCATACTGTATGCTTTTATTGCAGTTCTGATGCCATAATCAAGCTCTAGCCGTCTGCCCTGTTCAATGCCCTGCTCGATACCCTGCTCGATAGCTCTTTCCTCGATTAAATCAGAAAAGTTGCATATATTATCAATCTCCTCCAATACTTCGGCTCATGTCGAAACCGTACTTTTAAGTTATATTATTTTTTCTGTACAAGTGTGGATTAAGTATATATCTTTCTTGATGTTTTCGTAAAGATTAAGAAAAGAGCAGATTATTCTGCTCTAGTTGATTGCAAAGGGAAAATTGCATCAGATCAGTTGTTCCAATATTCTTGCATCTTTATTTCAGCCTCAGCAGTTGAGAGCTGGTATTTCTCTATGATGAAAGATTTTGCTTTGTCATAAGAAGAACCAAATCCTTTGCATGCTTCTATTGTTGTTTTTATCCCATAATCAAGTCCCTGCTGTATACCTCTTTCCTCAATAAGATCAGAAAAGTTACACATAGCATCAATCTCCTTTCCTAAGTCACAATCCATATCGAGACCATAATTTTCGCTTAAGTTTTCCTTCTTTTCTTCGCTTGTCATCTTTTCCTTAACTACTTTTTGGAAGATCCTTGACAGGATCTGTTTGTCTCCCAGTATCTTTTGGCATATTCGATAAAATGATTGATATGAAGCAGAGATAAAAAATCCGCAGCAGGACCTGCCGGTAATCTCATTTTTTAACAGGTTTTCAGGCCGGAATATTTTCTGTAAAATGCCGATCTTTCGTACCAGATCGGACTGCGCCTGATATCCGGCTACAATAGATACATGAGGAAGATGTCTCCGCGGAAACACCCCTCAAAATACTGCGATAAGAAGAGGAGTGATTCTGACAAAAAATGTATTACAAAAAATATTTTTCTGGGAGGAAATGATGGAAAATGATATTTTCAAGTGCTACAATGGTAATATCTGAAAACACAAAAGAAAGAAGGAAAGCACGATGAAGAAAAAGCTGATATCTGTATTGTTAGGGATCACGCTTGTGGTTTCTAACTGTGCCTATGTTGGTGCCGTGGACATAGGCGATTCTGCTGTGGAAGTACCGGACTTTACAGATGAAGTTCAGGAGGATGAATTATTCTCAGACGGATCAGAGGAGGTGCCTGAAACCGAAGATGAGACAGTGCATCCTGCTGCTACAACGGAAAAAGTGAAAGTTGGGATCAAAGGTTCTTATCTGGCGGCATCCCAGGCAGTTCTTGACCGGATCAATCAGATCCGCAGGGAGGCATATGAAGAAGGAGTGCAGGATCCGCGGGATCCATCTAAGAAACTTACCATGGCTGATTATGTGCCCTTAAAGTGGTCATCCGATCTGGAGTATATTGCAAGGATACGTTCCGCGGAGGCATCTGTCCGCAGAGACCATATTCGTCCTTGTAATAGGATGCCGGAAAGTATCTATGCACCGGGTGGAACTACGTCATATGCAGAGAATCTGGCGTGGAACCGTGCAAATGACATGCTCTATGGGATCAACCAATGGTATGGGGAAAAAAATGACTGGGTTAATCATACTGGCAGGGTAACAGGCCATTACGAGTCTTTGATCACTCCGGAGTATCAATATATCGCAGTCTCTTCCTTCCTTAATGATGAAACTGGAAGGAACACCACATCCGCGGAGTTCTGTATGGATGGGGAAATGGGAAGTAAAGATGAATCCATGAGCAGCGTTTCCGGTACAACGGTTCAGACCATAGATGTGGACAAGACACAGATCTCTGCGGAGATCGTACTTTCGGACACTTCTTTGGAAGAGGGAAAAACGGCAAATGCGACGTTTAAATTAATATATAAAAAAGGTAAATCAACATGTTATCCAGTTGACAGTGTCCAGTGGCTTTCTGCGGATGACAGCATTGTTTCTGTAGACCAGAATGGTAAACTGACTGCAAAAAAGGCGGGTAATACAACGATCACGCTGAAGGTTGGAGATATCTCGGCGCAGAAGGATGTTACAGTCAAGGCTGTACAGCCTACTGCAGCTCCGAAACCTACGTCCACGCCGAAGCCCACTGCAACGCCGAAGCCTACTGCAACGCCAAAACCGACGGCCACACCAAAGCCTACTGCAACGCCAAAACCAACGGCAACGCCGAAACCGACGGCGACGCCAAAGCCTACCTCAACCCCGAAACCATCAACAGAAAAGAAAGGGACATGCGGAGAGTATTTGGATTGGGATTTTGGAAATGGCGTTCTGACAATATCTGGCAGTGGAGAAATGTATGACTTTACTAAGATTTATGACAGCGAAACTGGAAAAGTAACAATAGAACATCCGAATCCATGGGAAGATTTTTCAAGGGAAATCAAAGAGATAAATGTGAAAGATGGAGTGACCAGTGTTGGATTTGCAGCGTTTGCTGACTTTAAAAATTTAAACAGGGTAACTCTTGGAAATTCCGTAAAAATAATAGGATGTGATGCATTTGCTAATGATTCAAGACTTACTGAGTTTACAGCGGGTAGTTCTTTGGAAGAAATCTATGCAGATGCTTTTTACGGAGTTTCTCTTAAAGAATTGATTCTTCCATCTACCATAAAAACAATTGCTGATTTTGCTTTAATTAAAATGCCAAAATTGGAAAAAATAAAAATGACAGATAATACTGGAGTTTATCAAACAATAGATGGGATTCTTTACAAAAAAGGGAATAGTGGTTATGAGCTCGTAACATATCCGTCAGGTCGCATTGGAGAATATGAAATTCCGGACTATGTAACTAAGATTGATACAAAGGCTATTAGTGAAAGCCAAATTACAAGGATAGTAATACCAGGTACGGTAAAAGAAATTGAAAGCGATTCTTTTTCTCATAACTATAAGTTAAAAACAGTCGTGATTGAAAAAGGTATTACTACAATTCCAGAGTGGTGTTTTGCCATGTGTAAATCCCTTACATCTGTAACTATTCCGGAAGGTGTAGAGACTATCGGAAAATATGCTTTCATAGATGCAGACTCTCTTAAAAGTGTAACTCTTCCGTCCACTGTAAAAAGCGTTGCAGATTCCAGTTTTAATCCAGGGATAACAATTATAAGAACAACACCAAAACCGACGGCAACGCCAAAGCCAACGGCAACGCCGAAGCCGACAGATACACCGAAGCCTACGGATACGCCGAACCCGATAGGACCTACAAAGACCCCGGAACCTACACAGGCTCCTGTGAAAAAGCCAAAGAATACTACAAGTCTCAAAACGAAATCAAGAAGAAAGAAGACGCTTGTCGTATCCTGGAAGCCGTCAAAGTCCGTAAGCGGATATCAGGTGCAGTACAGTCTGAAGAAAAATATGAAAAAGCCAAAGACAACGACAGCTGGCAAAAAAGCAACGGAGATCACATTTAAAAATCTCCGCAGCAATAAAAACTATTATATCCGTATCCGTACATACAAAACAGTTAACGGAAAGAGATATTACTCTGGCTGGAGCAAGGTTAAAAAAGTCAAAGTGAAATAAGTTTTTCCCTGTCAGCCGGTATGAGACAGAATGTACCGGCCTGGCAGGGATTTTTGTATAGAAATATTTCTGAACATGGGTTTCGTGTATAATAGAAAATACATAATTCGTTTGGAGGTGGAAGAATGAGGCTGTGGACGACAATGCCTGCAAGAGTATACAAAGAAACAATTGAGAAAACAGGAATCTACCAGTGCGATCCGGATAAGAGTGAAGTACTTACCTGGGACGATTCCGGCCGGCAGTTTGCCAATGCATATGACTGGATGTCCAGGTATATGACAGAAAAGATCGGACCGCCTCCGGAAGGCATTAAATATCCGGTATGGGCGTGGTACAGGTTCCGCACAAGACAGGCCCGTCCTGACCTGCGATGGGTGGAATTTCGGGGTGCCGCAAAGGAGATGGTGCTGATCGAACTGGAGAAAGAAGATTCCCAGGTCGTTCTCTCTGACGAAGAGATCTGGACGGTCGCACAGCTTAACGATACGGCATGGTGTAGAAATGACGAAGAACTGGACTGGTACTATAATCCGAATACGGAAGGAAAGGAAAAATTCAAGAAAGAGTCCTGGTACAGGGTATTCGAGATCGATCAGGCTCCTCATGTGCAGGCAACTTTCTGGGAACTTAGAAAAGAAGAGATCAAAAAGATCTGGAAGTACAACAAATAAGCCGTCCGTTTGGGCGGCTTTTTTTCGGCAGGAGAGAAGTATCTCCTGCTATCAATCTGTCTTAAGTCTGCGGCACATATCCTTGATCCCGTTTTCTGAGTGAGCCGGGATCCTTTTGGCTAATTCTCTCCGCGGAGGCCTCTCTTTTTCCGGTATCGCAAGCCATTTCCTGCAGATGTCCTTTTCCTCTTCGGTCCAGGTTGTGGGGTGTGATGCTGCGGAGCGGACATTGTATCGATGGGCAGCACCGTTGATGGCCTTTTTGCTCATATCAGAAAACTCAGGATCTTTCTTTACGGCGTTCCATCCGCCTTTGCTGTACAGTGCACAAAAGCGTTCGATCTTTTCCGGTTTCCAGTTTCTGTCCTTGCGGCAGTCATACTTACGTCTGGCAGAATTGATATTGCTTATGGTCAGATCCGGGAAAAATCTGCTGCGGATTTCCTCTGACGTAAGGTCTGCGTTCGCTTTAAGGATGGAGATCTCTTCTTCTGTCCAGGTATGCATGCTTCGATTTGTAATCCCAAGATTGTGCTTTCTTCCAGTGATGCCTGCCTTTGTGCGGTCCGGGAATATCTTAAGCAGTTCCGAAATGGAAAGAGAAGCGTTTTGCTTCAAGAGCTCGTCTTCTTCTGCTGTCCATGGCTGGCTGTCCCGAAAGGTAAGTCCCATCCTGTTAGCAATGTTTGTGATACCTGCGCGGGTGTATCCGGGATATTTCTGAAGGATGAGGTCGATTCCATTTTTCTGACAATAATATTTTTTGATATCATCCTTAAACTCTTCGGAATATTTTCTGCGGATGCCTGCCAGTCCAAGGATCTTTGCCCTGTGGATGATGGAGATGCGTGTCCGGTTTGGAAGGATAGTAAGCAGATGATCGATCCCTTTTCCTTTCTCATAATACTTTTTCATTAGATCATCCTCTTCCGTTGTCCAGAGATTATTTTCCAGCTGATGCAGTTTTTCCAGGAGTTCTAATTCCTCCAGGGCGTAATCATGCTGCACGATCTGTCGGCATGGATCCCCGATATCGAATGAAAGTCTTGATACGGTATCATTCTGCATTTTTGTATATTCCCGCATGTTCATGTGGTTCGCAACAAAATCAAAAATGATAACATCGTTCTCAGCGTTGCTGACAGAAAGGATCCTTCCAAGCTGCTGCAGGTAAACGATGGGAGAGCGGGTACGGCGGAACATGATCTCTGTGTTTGCTCCGGAAAGATGAATGCCTTCGTTCAGGATGTCTACAACATACAGGAAGCAGTCCCCGTTGATGTTCTCGAATTGTTCATAGGTTTCGGCATTTTCCTTTCCTGAATATTTGGAATGTGCGTCCAGATGAACAGCGTCCGGGAAGATCTCCCTGCAGGAATCCATGACTTTGGGTATCTCCTGGATGGAATCCACGAAGACGATCGCCTTGACAGGATGCCTGCCTGCAAGATGTTTTCTAAGGATATTTTGGAAAGAGTATTCATTTCGCAGGAAATCCAGACGGCTGTACAGTTTTTCTGTCAGTTCGTTGTTTCCTTTGCTTTCGGGAAGATCGTACAAGGCAGTTACATACTCAAAAGTTGGAAGGATCTTTTTCTGGATGGCTTCCGAAAGCTGTACACCCTGTATGTCATTTCCGTCAAAGAACTCTTTTGCAATGTTCCGGTTTCCATCCAGGAAACGGATCGGTGTGGCGGTAAGCCCGAGAAGCTTTCCATGATAATTTTCCATTAGTTCGTTAAAAACCTTTCCCCACTCATCCGCACCAAGATGGTGCATCTCATCACAGATGATCAGCTTATATTTTGCAAGCTCAGGTCTGTTGTATAGCAGCCCCTGGTAGGTCATGGTTGTTGCCTGGGGAAGAAGCGTATTCCAGATCTTTGCACTTGCCCGGAATGGGACCAGAATGAGTGTATCCTGCTCTATTACTGCCTCCTGGACAAATTTTGCGGCAATGTAGCTCTTGCCGGTTCCTGTTGCAGCGCATAAGGCGCATTTGTTGTTCCAGACCATAGCCTGCAGAAGTTCTGCATATACCGTCTGGTTGTATTTTGGTAGATTGATGTTCATTTTTTTTCTCCTTTCGTAGTTGGTTCATGGAAAATGTGCGTTTTTTTTCGTGTGATAAAAGGAGAGGTGTGTTTTGGCATATTATTAAGAAAAAAACGGAGGTAGAAAAATCATGAATGAAAATTACGCATCAAAGAAGGATCTGCTTAAAGCCAGCGGTATCATTTCGTGTTTTATTCTGGCAGCTGCAGGGTTCTGTGCCCTCTGTCTTATACCGATGGAGTATTGCAGAGAAATGATGATATTTTCTATAGCTGTGGTACTTTTACAATTTTCCATCAGCAATATGTTTTTTGATATTTTTAAGATAACGGTGAAATATGAAAAACTTGGAAAATTCGTTGATTCATTTCTGTTAGGATTCCTGGTTCTGCTTCTGGTATTCGATGTGGTATGCCTTGTCATGAAAGCCTATGGTTTGATCAAGTTCAATGCTGCAACCTTTTGCAATCTCTGCATGATGCTTTCCGTGGCTATATGGATCATCTCGAAAGCTGTTCTTGGGAAAAAAACAGAGAATTGATTTCTGGACAGCGGAAAATATCGAATAATGCGTAAAACTGTGGCCAACCAATAAGGTTATCCGTCAGTCAATCATCGATGTTTTGATAAAAACAGGTATGTATTCCATGACTGTTTTTTTCGTATCAAAAGCAGGTTGTTTTTCTATGAAGTATGATTGTGCCAGGCAAGGAGGTAAAAGCAGTGTGTGACGATCTTGGAAGTTTCATCCATCAGAAAAGAGTAAAAAAAAGATTACGATGCGGAAACTGGCAGGCATGCTGGATGTGCCTGTGACATATCTGTGCGATGTGGAAAAGAACAGATGCAGGATAAAAGATAGACTTGCCCTGCTTGCAGAGATACTTGCTCTGTCGGATGAGGAGAAAATCCGGATGTTTGAGCTGGCAGGAAATACTTCAGTGGACACAGATCTTTCGGGGTATGAGATGCCTGCCTGTTCTTTGATTGAAGATCCGTAAAATGGAGAAAAGGAATGGCTGCAGATGGTAGCAGAACTGGAAAGTAGAAAAAATTAGGTTTCTGCATATTACAGAAAAAGTAGAAAGGAGATTTTTTATGAAGAAAAAAATAATGATGGTCGTTCTGGCCGGGGCTTTAGCTGGAAGCATGGAAAGTGCGATGGTGTATGCAGGAAGAATGCCTGAACTGACTAAAACAGAAAGCAGCAATAAGAGCAGTATCTGGGAGGATTACTTGAAAGAGCATTCAGAAAGAGGGGTAAAAGAACAGTTTATCAAAGAACATGTCGGGGACCTTTCCGATGAACAGCTGGATCACATGATTGGTGCTTATTTTGGAGATGAGGGAACCCTGGATGAAGAGGATTCTTGTAACGATGGAGATGAAGATCCAGATGAATTCCCGGTTTCCCTGTACAGCTATACTTTTCAGGAAGAAATTGGCGGAAACGACTATGATTTTGTCCAGTATACAGCGGTTGTAAACCAGGGTTCCGGAAGTGTCCAGGTACTTCTCCCAAAAGGGTGCAAATTTGTAACCGGGTATGGAAAACTGACCGACGGATACAGGGCATATGACAGTCTGGACGAAGCGGTACAAAAAGGGGAGGATATCTGTTTATCGGAAGGATTGTCCGAAAATCTTCCTGACAGCAATGTAATCTGCTGGGATGCCAAAGGTGATGGAACCTATACTTTTGCAGTGGAAAAGACAGGTGGCGCAGAAGATGATGCAATCTGGCTGGTTGACGGATACGGATATACCGGTTCGGAAGACCTTACCGGGAAAGTAACAGAGCCGGATGAAGACCTGGATTCGGATATGTTAGTGGGAGGAGCATTGTCCGAGGAAAGTTATCATGGCACTTTGGACGGAGATCTGTTTTTCCTGCTGCGGAGAAAATAGGATGTATAGCGGATGTGGTACAGTAAGCAGGGCCTGGGATACAGGTCCTGCTTTTTCCATTGCAGGATCCCCGTACCACAGCACTATTAAAAAATATCCTGTATAATAAGAATAAGAAAACTGATAGCGAGGTGAGACATATGAGTAAATGGTTTTATAAGAATAAAAAAATAGATCGTGAGTTATCCAATAAATTAGGCATCCACCCTGCGATAATCAAGATCCTTGCTGACCGCGGAGTGGAAACGGAAGAAGATATCCGGGAATTTCTTGCAGCAGATCTGTCAAAGGTATCCGATGGCTCAGAACTGACGGATATGGAAAAGGGTGTCAGCATCATTCAGGATGCAATAGCAGCCGGAAAGCATATCCGTATCATAGGCGATTACGATGTGGATGGCGTAACCAGTACCTACATCCTCTACAAGGGTCTGATCGGGCTTCATGCAAAATGTGACAAGTTCATTCCGCACCGTATTAAAGACGGTTACGGGCTTCATGAGAACGCCATCCGCAGAGCCAGGGAAGACGGAGTGGAAGTCATCCTGACCTGTGACAACGGGATTGCTGCTACGGATGCAGTCAGTCTGGCTAAAGAATTTGGGATGACTGTGGTTGTGACGGATCACCATGAAGTCCCGTTTGTCCAGGAGCCGGATGGTAGAAGATATATCCTTCCTGCCGCGGATGCAGTGATCGACCCCAAACGTCCGGAAGACCATGTGTTTAAGGAAATCTGCGGAGCAGTGGTTGCATGGAAATTTATGGGACGCCTGTATAAGAGGTTCGGAATGGAAGATGAGTTCAGGAATTCGGACTTTTTGGAAATGGCATCACTGGGTACTGTTTGTGACGTCATGGATCTCCAGAAAGACAACCGGGCGATCGTGAAAGCAGGTATGAAAAAAATGCAGATAACCAACAATGTCGGGATGCAGGCACTGATGGAAGTTCTGGGACTGAAGGATAAGATACTGAAATCCTATGACTACGGGTTTAAGATCGGACCATGTATCAACGCAGAAGGACGTCTGGATACGGCTAACGAAGCATTTAACCTTTTGATGGAAACGGATCATAAAAAGGCTCTGGATAAGGCGGAAGAGATGCGTAAGCTGAATGTGGAGCGTCAGGACCTTACAAAGTCCGGAATGGAAGATGCTTTCCGTATCGTTGACACAGAAATGAAGAATGATAAAGTACTGGTCGTTTACATTCCGGGGATCCATGAGAGTATTGCCGGGATCATTGCCGGAAAAGTAAGGGAAAGATATAACAAACCTGCAATTGTTTTGACCAATGGGGATGGGGACTTTTTGAAAGGTTCCGGACGTTCCATTGAAGCTTATTCCATGTTTGAAAAACTGTCAGAAGTCAGAGGCCTGATGCTGGGATTTGGCGGACATCCGTTAGCTGCCGGTCTGTCCTTAAAAAAAGAAAACCTGGAAGAGTTCCGGAAACAGCTGAATGTGCGCTGCGGATTGACGGAAGCGGATTTTGTGGCAAAAGTCATGATTGATGTGGTTATGCCGGTAGATTATCTGACAGAAGGGTTTATCAGACAGATGGATATCCTGGAGCCTTTTGGCAAAGGAAATGAAAAACCTGTATTTGCCCAGCAGAATGTCAGTGCAAGCCAGGCACAGATCATTGGAAAAAACAAAAATGTCCTGAAGATCGCCTTTAACAGTGCTGTATGCCGGAACGGGGTATGCTTCCATGACATTGAAGAAAAAGAGCGGATCTTGAATCAGGATGGTAAGCTCAATGATTTTAAGATGCTGTATTATCCGGATCTAAATGAGTGGCAGGGGACTGTCAGTATTCAGGCGAATGTCCTGGATGTTTGTTAGATAATATGAGCAAAGATTATGAAAAAAGAGCAGAATATCCTGCTCTTTTTTCAGTCTCCATTTAAAAAAGTGAATTCGAATTCACTTTTTGGGGTTAAATTGGCAAAACTACTTTTTCATTCCTGCATTTCGGGATATCCTGCCAGGCTAAAACGTAATCTGTCATGTCTACGTTCCCGTTGACCCATCGACGGTTTTCCGTAAAGGTTAACGGGCGGGCATCCGCGGATTTTCCTTCCACCACCTGGACTAGGCACATATATTTCTGGTAGTCGAGAGTGTTCTCGTTAAGCTTTCCCGGTTCCGGCAGGTCTTCTTCTACACCGATCCACCCGTCAGGGATATTGTTTACAATACGGCGAGGACGTTTTCCTTCGCTGACCCAGCAACATCCTTTCTCGGGATTTTCTGTAAAAGAAAGAATATAATCAAGATCAAATTCTCCGTCTGTCATGACTTTCTGGATGTAAAGAATATCCGGGACAATATCTTCATCTGTTTTCTTCCAGCCGATACGGATCCGGTACTGGAATCCATCGATGTGATCTGCAATATACGTGATCTTGCAGAATGGATAAATGCCTTTGATGGATGTCGCCTCGTTAAATGCTTTGTTTGAGATCTCAATATGAGTAAAGTCTTTTGGGCTTAATCCGATCCGTTTTGCCCCTTCTCTGAGTACGGGATATGTTTCTTCTAACAGGGATTCTATCCCGGAAGCAGCTGCTTTCAACAGAAACCCTGCTGTTTTAAATCCTTTGATTGTTAATCTTCTCATGTGTGGCCTCCTTGTTTTTCCATAATATGACAAAAACCGTCTGATAGTTGTCAGACGGTATGATTTTGTTTGTAGTGGATTCCGCGTTTTTTTAATTCTTTATCCAATTCCAGCATGGCACGAGGTCCGATCCCCGGGATGGCGTGGATCTCATCCCTGGTATGGTTGGAAAAGTCTGAGAATCTGGTGATCCCGATGGTATGTAAGGCATTCAGTATCCGAAGCGAGATGGGGGAATGTTTGAGTTCCCGGGGTATTTCCTTTTCGGACTTCAGACGAGGGATTCCCGCATATTTTTCAAACCGGTATTCCTGTTTGGCATCTGGGTATTTTTTGGTATCGACTTTTTCGAGGAACATTTCTTTTGGACGGACATAGGTTGCGCAATCGCCATATAATGCCTGATATACGACCATAGGTTCCTTAGTTTCCGTGTGTATTGCCTCACAGATGATCTTGTAGAGGTATGCATTATGGTCGTCGGAGTTGGTCATTCCTCTCTTAAAGTGTTGTACTACATCTCCGGGGCGAAGTTCTTCCGTTACCGTTTTCTTGCAGAATTCTCTTGTTCTTATCATTTTTTTCTCCTTTCCTGATCAGTTTCGGATAAAATGAAGAAATTTCCGCATGAACAAAAAAGATCGATATTTTGACATATTATGAAGAAAAACGGAGGAAGAGATATGTTTAACTTGGAGAATGTATTCGGAAAAAAGGCAAAAAAGGCAATGATGACGAAGGAAGAGATTGCGGAATTTATCAAAACGGATCCGGAAGCCCTCCGCAGCTTTGAGGAATCCTATACAAAGCATGTCAAAAACAAGGTAAGTAACAACTTTTTTGCAGTCAATGCGAAACAGGCAGTCAGTGAAAAATGTTTTCTTTCTGATTTTGCTGCGGAGAATGTACACCTTGATGCCCTTGTCCAGAGGATCGTAGCAGAGCTTTTGGATAGCGCCGCAGTCTATGTCTGGGATGGAACGGATGACCATGTGCAGACCTTTGATTCCCTTCCGGAAAACTATGTCCCGGTTACCAATGAGGATCTAAAGGCTGTCCCGGAAGGATACCGCCCGGAGCTTACCGGATATCTGTATAAACGGGATATCGGAGAAGCTGCGTCCGGGATGCTTTTAAGCGTATATAGGGATTTCCTGCTCTGTAAGGATCCGAAAAAGAAAATGCAGCTTTACGGTATGTTCCGTCAGGGCCTTGATATCCAGGACCTTGATCCAATAACTTATAAGATCATTGACCGTAACAGGAACAGCATGGGATACTGGATGCCGCCTCTTGTACAGGCAGTCAAACAACAGGATTTTTTTAAGATCCCACAGACGAAGGTTTTGAAAGTGCCGCTTCCCTTGCTGCAGCTGACCAGGATGGAATATATGTCTTTGAATCCATCTACACTGTGTATCGTGGATGAGTTCTGCCAAAAAGCTTTTGGACTGGATCCCGAGAAAGAGTACTTTATCAAAACCGGGACCTATTCCAGCAAGTTTGATTTCCGCAATGCCCATGTATTGGGGGAAAAGGAAGTACGTGAGCTTGGGGAGTACCTGCTGTTTATCCATTTCCAGGCATTGTGCATGGCGCATTATGACCTGTCCGGCAGGAACCAGCCATGTATCTATGGCGTATCCACTACGACAGAATGGGTAGTGCGGGAATATATCCAGCCGAATCCGGGAGCGAAAGAGATCTATTTTGGCCTGCCGCTCCGTCCGGAGTACCGTATCTTTGTGGATTTTGATTCTGACCGTATTCTTGGATGCAGCCCATACTGGGAGCCGGAAATGATGAAGAAACGGTTTGGACACTCCGCGGATTCCACCAAACCGGATAAGGTGCATGATTACATCACGTACTCTGCTGCGGAAGAAGAACTGATGGAACAGTATCGAAAAAATATCGGAAAAGTTAAGGAAAATCTGAAAAGGATGCTTCCGGAGATAGGCTTAACCGGACAGTGGAGTATGGATATCATGCAGAATGGAAACGACTTTTATCTGATCGATATGGCATTGGCGGAAAATTCTGCATTAAAAGAGTGTGTGCCGAAGAGTTTATTAAAAAAAGTGGAAGAGGACTGGATTCCGCGGATTAATACTAAGGAGGATTGATGTCGTGCCAGCAGATTCATCAAATCTTGTTGTAAGCCCGCATTTTCTGGAATCGGGCAGTATCTATGTTTATAAAAGGGACTTTGATGCTTATTTTTGCAGCGTGGGCCGCGTGTATGTAAAGAAGGATACCATGTGCCAGTGTATCAATGAATCCGGAACTCTGTTTTTCTTTGGATCAAAGAATACGCTGCCATGGGAAGCTGTACAGATGATTAAGTCAGATCCAAGTAAATATCTGGATGACATTACCGGATTGTATATGCAAATGAGGAGGAGACAATGTTAATCGATTTAACTTATCGCTGTAATATGGGATGCAACCACTGTATGTCGGACTGCAAACCTAATGGGACAGATATGACGCCGGAAATCCTGAAAGATGTTTTGGCTTTTTGCAAAAAAAATGAAGTGCCGAACCTGATCTTTTCCGGTGGAGAAATGTTTGAGAACCCGCATATCCTGGAACTGCTTAAAATCATCGAAAAGAAATGGGATAAAAGATTCCCGCTGTCGTTCATTACAAACGGACGAAAACTCGCAGATACTCCGGATATCTTTGAGGCGGTGCAGGATATGCAGAAAAAATACGGAAAGAAAAAGATCATGATCCAGGTGACGGACGATCCGCGGTTTTATCCGCAGCCGCTTTCAGAAAAACAGAAGTATCGGTTACAGAAGCTGGATGCAGTCATCGAAGGTGTTCCGGGAAACGGGAATAAGTGTCTGTATCCGCAGGGAAGGACTCTGGAAAATTTCGATGATTCCTGGTGGAATACGATCGCTCCGAAATGTGTAAATGTAAGGCTGCTTGCGAAACAGGGAGTGGATTCCATCCGCGGAATAGTCAATACGCTGTTTCGTGCAGGAAAAGTCTGTACTCCATCCATATCCCCGGCAGGAGAGATCAAGCTTGGGGAATCTGCTTTGTGCCCGTCCGTGGCATCCATATATGACACGGAACAGGAGATTATTGAGAAAATACAGAGATGCAGGTGTCAGTCATGTGAGTATTCGTGGCAGCAGTTAAAAAGTACAAGTATAAAAGCATTTGAGATGTTAGAAAAAAATTGATAGAAAAGGCAAAATTCCTGTATCTTCGGAGTTTTGCCTTTTTTCGTATCGGTACATTTCCTGAAAGAAAAATGCTATCATTGCATTAAAGTAAGATATTAAAGGCGATGAAATGCGGAGGAAGTCCATGAATGAATATGTAAGGTATATGAATATGCGGTATGAGATGGCAGAGTGTGCCGAAATGACGAGACAGGTTCTTGGTCTGACGGTACCGGTATCGCTGGAAACTTTAATGGAAGCGATGAAAAAGGCCGGGATCCAGTGTGTGCCGGATGAAAGTCTTGATACAGATACCAGGATCGTAGAGCTGCCGGAAAACCCGGAATATGCTTTCCAGATCCTGTATAGCATAAAGATCAACGACAGGTCTCTGATCTTCTGTCTGGCCAGTGCGCTCGGTGAAATCCTTCTGCATCGTCTCAATTTTGCGGAATAAATATGGAAGGTGGTGCCTTATGAAGAAGATCGGTACAGCAGATATTATCTGGAAAGAATTTGATAATTTCGTAAAAACAGAAAAAGAGCATTCCATGAAAAAAGAACCCGGATGGTATGTGTCCGTCCGCTGGTCTGTTCCCAGAGAGATCCAGGACATTCTCTGGAGTATGTATACCAAAACAGGAGAAGGAAAAGACGCGGATGGCTGCGGATGTCCGCTTGGGGAGATTTCCGGGTTTAAACTGGACAGTATCAGACAGCACCAGGATTACCTGGACAGTATGGGCCTTTCCTGGGATCTGTTGTACCTTCTTGATGGCATAGCTGTTCTTCAGTCCGGAAGTCTGATGATCGGACTCCCGGATAGCACTGTTTTCTGTAAAGAATACACAGACCTTGATACATGTCCGGAATTAATGGGAAAATATCCTCTGGTCAGCAAAAACTCAGCTTCCAGAAAAGAGGTAGCTTCCGGTATCCGAAATAAGCAGAAAGAGATTGATGGTAAGAAGAAAGAACTGGAACAGCTGGAGAAAGAAAAGCAGGCGGAACTGGAAAAACTGAAGCAGGAACTGGAAGCAAAGTATGCGGAAAAGACACAGCTTATCCGGGAGAAAAAGAAAGAAATGGAAGAGCAGATGGTTCAGTTAAACAACCAGATGTTTGTCCTGGATACAGAGCTTTATGGCATCCGGTGTATGATGGGCGAAACCGTTCAGTTTGTCCAGCTGGTCAAAGGATTGGAAGCAGAAGAAAAAGCCCCAGTGGTATTTTTCCAAAAGATCCGTTTCCTGGATGAAGAACTGGGAAAATGGCTGGCAGTTTATGATTTTGACGGAAAAGATATTGCGACCTTCGAGGATGCATTAAAAAACCGGGAAGACATCCGGGAAAGGTTTGCTCCCGGACCGAAATCTGTCTCTGTGATCCGGATCAGTAAAAACAATATCTTATGCGGTGCCTCAGATATGGTATCGAATGTTTTGGATACCTATAAGAAATTTCATGGGAAACAGATCGGTATCCTTATCCGGAATGGAGAGAACCTGTACGTGGGGTGGACGGATGAGGAGAAGGTCCGTATCAAAGATGAAAATGTATATCTGAAGCCGGAAACCAGGGAAGATTCCCTGGAAGAAGCAGAAGTTCAGTCCCGGGAAGAGGTTGCTTCCCGTTACTTTGTATTCAGCATCCTGCAGGGGGTATTGAATGATGGCAGGATATTAAAGGTTCCGGAGAAGATCAATGTATTAACACCGTCCCCATACCTGATCTTTTCCATGGCAGACGGGTGGCTGGAAGACAACCGGTATGGAACTTTTGCGGATATTGTTGAGCGCACGAATGCACCTCTTATGAAAGGCGATATGATCCTCACCACATTAAAGATCGAGCGCGATGATGCCGGCCTTGGGAATATCTGGAACAATGGAAGGAGTACAAGGTATGATGCGTGGAACAATGACCGCGGAAGAGGAGAAAGGAATCGTACCCACGATGCCCATATCCCCGACAGGAGAGTTGTCCCGGTTAACCTGGTAGATACGATTGATACTTACACTATTACGGAAAAGAAGTTCCGCCTGATCGTTACGGAAGTTCCGGTAAAGGTAATCAGGGAAGGAAATACAACGGTGACCCAGTTCCGGTACGATACGAAAAAGACCAATGAGTATCTTGGTAAAATAACTTCTTATCTGACAGTAAAAAACAACAAGCTATATGAAAAGATCGATGTGAAAGGAAAGCCGCCCGAACAGATCCTTGCAGCTGCAAAAGCCTATGGCTATGTACATACAGATGCAGAGCAGATCATGATGGACCACGCGCATTCTTATTACACGGTATTTGAGAGCATTGTGCATACGGAAACAGAAAAAGAATACTACGTTTCCGCCAAAAAGGATAATTACTGGAAGGATGCGGATTCCTTTGCCAACATGGAGATCCGGCCGGGCGAATACCTGAATCTGACATTTTTAAATTCTGTATATCTGGTCTATGCGATCCAGAATCATAAGATTGGCGGATGGCGACGTGGGGGAATGACGGTAGACTATGCCAACAGTATCCCGTATCTCAATAAAGCACTGGAGTATATCCGGAAACGGGAAAAGGAAGAGGCTGTCATGCTTGGCAGATATATGGAATTGTATGAGGGATGGCAGGTAGATGTCTCTGAGTGGCGGCTAAAAAACAATTACCATCGTCTTACAGATGCGAGAGCAGGGAAATTTGCAAAAGAAAAAGCCGGGAAAATCCCGGCCCAAAAGGAGAAAAAATGTATATGAAAAGCAATCCTGCTTGTTTATGATTATTAAAATAGCGGAAAACAATGGTAAGATTGTGAAGAAAATGTAGAGAATTTGTGAAAAAAAGTCGGTGTGACAGAAAGGAGAATAGAGAGGAAGTATGATCATTCCGATTCCTTGTAAATTAGGTGAAAAAGCATTGTGTAATGGAAGAATGCTTGTGTTCTGTGGGGTGGACTGGTTCAGATGGTCTTCCGGCATGGAGTATACGTATTTCTTTGAGGCAGGAGATTCCTGGCATGAGACAGATTTCTACACAGGAGATGGAGCTGGCATGTCCAAATACATCGAAGTGGATAATGTCCTGCTTTCTTCCTTTGTTCTGAGGGAAAAAGGCTTTCCTCTCCGCGGAGAAGGATACGTAGAAGGATTCCGGTTCAAAAACGGAAAAACATATGCCCATATCCTGTGCGAAACATTCTATTTTTCGCATCATTGTGTCGAATCTGATGAGAAAGGATACTGTGTTCCCGGTGGGGATATTATTTTCCAGAGGAACTGGAACGAAAAACAGATAGATGCTATACTGTCCAAAAGAGGAGGAAAAGGTCGTGAAAGTAATATTTCTTGATATTGACGGTGTTTTGGCACATGCGGATTACCTCAACTGGCAGACCAGGCACATTGATCCGGAAAGAGTCCGGTTCCTCGCAAAGATCGTGGAGTTAACAGACGCACAGATCGTCCTTACCTCTACTTGGAAGGATGGATATGACAGACAGTCCGGAAAAAAGGATGATTACTATGTTGTACTTGAGCACGTCTTGGCAGAACATGATCTAAAGATCTATGACATTACGGACAATATCCCGGAAGAAGTCCTTGAGCAGATCCCGTCTGTCATTTCCTTAGACCAGCTGGACATCCACTGCAAACATGGGACAGGCAGGGCTGCGGAGGTGGAGAAATGGCTTATGGATCATCAGACTGACGGGTTTGTCATATTAGACGATGAGGATCATGACTGGTCAGACTATGGTTTTGACAGTCACTGGATACAGACCAGCTGGTACGAAAGCGGCCTGCAGGAAAAAGATGTGGCAGAGGCGGTCAGAATCCTGCAAAACAAGGAGGTGCGTCCTGAATGCACATAATGAGTTTTGAGGAATTTCTCGAAAATGGAAAACCGGAAATGTCCGTGATCATTCAGAGAGTAGCGGACAGGTATAAGAAGAATTACAAAAATACATTAAAGAGACAGCATGTTCCGGAATATCAGTACAAAAATTTATGCCAAAAAGAATGGAAAGGTTTTCGGAAGACAAAGGATTTCGATGCAGCGGTTAAAAAGGAAATGATGCAGGGAAAAGAAAGCAGGAAGTTCTTTAACCCGAAGTATCGGAAGGAAGCCGAAGCCCTGTATGACCAATACCTGGAAGAAATGCATGCCCGGATGGAAGAGGAGCGTCTAAAGAATGCGGTGCTGACTGCGATCCCAGAACGGATCAGGGATGCATACCCTGCCACAAGGCAGCTTAAACGCAGGTTCGTCCTGCATATTGGTCCGACAAATTCCGGAAAGACCTACGAGGCCCTGCAGAAGTTCCAAAATGCAGAGGAGGCAGTATATCTGGCTCCTTTAAGGCTCCTGGCGCTGGAGGTATACGAGACTACAAATATGTTCCTTCCATGTTCCCTGCTGACCGGAGAGGAAGAGGACATCATGCCCGGAGCCACACATATCTCAGAAACCATAGAGATGGCAGATCTTTCCCGTCATTATGATATGGCGGTCATTGACGAGGCTCAGATGATCAGTGATCCTAGCCGCGGAGGTGCATGGACAGCTGCTATCCTTGGACTCTGTGCGGATGAGATCCACATTTGTATGGCTCCCCATGCGGAATCCATTATCCGGAAACTGATCGCATACTGTGGTGATGAGATCGTGGAAACAGACCGCAGGGACAGGATGACGCCGCTTATCGAAGACACAGAAGATTTTTCCTTCCCGGAAAGCGTGATGCCGGGGGATGCACTGATCGTGTTCTCCAAGAAAAGCGTGATCTCCTGCGCTGCGGAGCTTCAGGCAAAAGGAATCTCCTGCAGCATGATCTACGGTGCCCTGCCATATGAGACGAGACGGGCCGAAACAGACCGGTTTGCGAAAGGCGAAACATCTGTCGTGGTTGCTACGGACGCGATCGGAATGGGATTAAACCTTCCGATAAAGAGAGTGGTATTTCTGGAAACGGAAAAATTTGACGGATATGGCAGGAGGGACCTGCTGCCGGAAGAGATACAGCAGATTGCCGGACGTGCAGGACGAAAAGGACTCTATGAATGTGGATACTATACTTCATCAAAGAGAAAAAGTTTTATCCGCAGCAGCATGACCAGGTCTCCGTCAGCGATACTGTTTGCCCGTCTGGGTTTTCCGCGGATGCTCATAGAGGTGGAAGGAAAGCTGTCGGAAGTGATGAAACGATGGATACATATTGAGACGGAATCATTTTTTCTGAAAACTGACCTGACCGAGGAACTGGGACTGTGTCAGTGGCTGGAGGGTTTGACGGATGATAAGGAGATGACTTATCGTCTTATGTACATTCCGTTTAACACGGAAAATCCGGAACTGCTTACTCTCTGGAAAGAAAGCGCCAAAGTGGTGATCGACAGGGGATATGTGGACATTGATGATCCGGTGTGCCAGCTGGACGAAGAATTCGGGGAAGCAGTCTGCGAGGGCGATACGAACAAAAAAATCCAGGCACTGGAAGTTCTGCATCAGAAGTATGATGTGTTCCATAATTTCGTCCGGCTCTTTGGAATGCCGGGGAGACAAAACTGGGATAAGAATCTGATACGTAAGAGAAAAAAGGAAATCTCAAAAGAGCTGACAGATACGATCAGGGAAAAGAAGCTAAAGAGACGGAAGTGTATGGTCTGCGGAAGGAACCTGCCATTTGGCTACCCATATAAACTGTGCCAGCCCTGCTTTGAGAAAAAGAATTTTTTTGAGGATTTTTTTGAGACTGTGAATATGTGACTTAAATTAGCAAAAAGAAAGCACCGGTTTCGGTGCTTTTTCTGGTCATGGTAAAACTTCGAGTATTTGTCCAACGCGGGAGTTTTCAAAGATTCCGTCAGAGATTTGCCCGTTCAGCTCCGCGGCACAAAGCTTTGCTGTGTCCCGGGTAATGCGGACAATAGAATAGTCATGTGTTCCCGTCTTATCGAAATTGTCTACCTCGATGATACGGGTTCCGTTCTGTTCATTAGAGAAATCATACTGATAGGACGGAAAAAATGATTCTCTCTGTCGATGTCCTTCCGTCCCATATACCTTCCATGTTCTTGTAACCATAATAGTTTCCTCCTTTGTATCAGATCTGTGTATTCTCGACCAGGTTTCTGTGATAGGCTCTTATCTCTGAGATGTCTTTTTTCTCAAATCCTTCTCTGACTATGTACCCGTATTTTGGATGCAGGTCTGCGCAGTTGAATGCATACATTACTTTTCCGCTGACTCCGCGGGCAACATAGCCTTTCCAGTCTCCTTCAGACCGGAATACGATATCCAGTGGTTCTTTTCCCTGAATGATAGCTTCGCGGTGCAGGCTTTCTTTTGCTTTTCTTTCTGCTTCCGCGGATTGTCTTAAGTCTTTGAGGTCATACAGGATCTCTCTTGCATCAATTCCTTCAATCTCGATCTTCTCCACGGAGCTGTTAAAATACTTAGCGAAGAAAACGCCGTACTCATCCTGGTATATATCAAGTATATCCATGGGTGATGAGGCTTCGATTGTAAGTTTGAGACTTGGCCGTTCTTCCGCGGAAATACTTATCATACAGCTTTTTCCGTTGCTGGCAAATGGATAGTCTTTTATCATAGGTCATTCTCCTCTCGTTAATGATTCTGTTTGAAATATGAAAAATATATGTAAAAATAGAATATTTTGCATATTAAGCATACAAGTGTAATACTTAGTTTTTGAACAGGAGGATAGACCTGCGATATGATCGACGTAAATGACAGTTGAAATTAAATATCAAAAAATTAGTTATAGGCATATTGATGTTATTTGTGACAGTATATATACCTGTTCAGTCTGTTAGCGCAGCCGAAGCGCAGTCCGCTGACAGTGCAGGCGTTTATGTGTTTCAGGATGCGAAAAAAGAGGGCACCGTCACAGTTGTCAAGTAACTCATGACTAAAGTCACGAGCTTGCGAAAGCAGGTTCTGGTTTTAGCTGTAGGGTTACTGAGCAGGGATACGGTGACGTATGCGTGTATCCAATGGCATCTTCGGATGCCGGAGGGTGCTGGTACCGGCGGATGTCATGCTTTTCAGCAGGATTCCAGTCCTCCGTTCTACAGAGCATACGCCAAGTCCAGGAAAACAAACGTAAGCGCAGTGCCTCAGGCTTACCACCGGTGCGGGAGGACCGTTCCTCCCGTGAAACAGCACTGCTAAAGGAGTTAGTATGACAGCATTAGAAGAGAAATTATCGAAAACAGAATATATCTATGTCCTCGGTTTTGACGGGAAACCCCAGATGCCGACCAGACGGAAAAGGCATGTCCTGAAGCTGCTGAAAACGGGCAGGGCCCGGATCGCAGAGGATATCCCGTTTACGATCCGGCTGACATACCGCAACGCGCCCGTCCTCCAGCCGGTAACGCTGGCGGAGGATCCGGGCAGGACGAACATCGGGGCCGCAGTCCTGTCCCCGCTTGGAGACCTGCTGTTCGCCGCCGTGATCGAGACCAGGAACAAGGAGATCAAAAAACTGATGGCTGACCGCCAAAAAAGCCGGCAGGCATCCAGGAGAGGGGAAAGAAAAGCCCGCCAGCGCCTTGCAAAAAGATATGGTTCCATGGTGAAGTCCGGCATGGTCATGCGGAAACTGCCCATGTATGCTGCGGACAAATTTGTGATCTGTAAGTTCATCCGGAACACCCAGGCCCGGTTCTGCAACAGGAAACGCTGTCCGGACTGGATCACCCCAACGGTGCAGCACCTGGTGCAGACACATCTGAACATCATCCGGAAGATCAGCAGGTATCTGCCGGTCACAGACATCGCATTTGAAGTCAACCGGTTTGCGTTCATGCATATGGAAAACCCGGAAGCTATGGGTGTGGATTTCCAAAACGGTCCGCTGAAAGGATATGGTGATGTAAAGGAAGCCATCCGTACCCAGCAGCATGGAAAATGTCTGATGTGTAAGAAACCCATCACCCATTTCCACCATATCGTGCCACGCAGCAGGGGTGGCTCCGATACGATCCAGAACCTGGCTGGTCTCTGCACGGAGTGCCATACAAAAGTACATACGGATACCGCCTTCCGAAAGGATTTCGACGAGAAGAAAAGCGGTCAGTTAAAGAAATATGGCGCCCTCAGTGCCCTGAACCAGGCAGTCCCGTTCATCTGCAAAAAACTCCTGGAAGAATACGGGGAGGAGCATGTACATTTCTGCAGAGGCCTGGATACCTCCCTGATCCGGACTGCCTTTGGATTTGAGAAAACAAAAAAGAACCAGATGCATGAGGTGGACGCTTACTGTATCGGGCTTGCAGCACTGGAGGTCAATGAGGTGGAAACACCTGCGTTTGACCATACCTTTCAGATACGCCAGTTCCGGAGACAGGACCGGTCCATCATCCATCATCAGACAGGCCGCTCCTATTACCAGGGAAAAGAAAAAGTTGCCCAGAACCGGAAACCGGGGTTCGAGCAGAAAACAACGGCTCTTTCCCAGTGGTATAAAGAACAGATCAGGATCCATGGGGAGAAGGAAGCGGAGAAGCTGCGGAGCCAGCTCAGGGTTGAGAAGAGCTGCAGACATTACAATGACATGGACCGGTTCCTGCCGGGAGCCGTATTCCTTTATGAAGGAAAACGATACGTGCTGTCTGGAAGGATTACAAACGGAAAATACCTGCGGGCCTGCGGACAGGGGATGAAAAATTTCCCTGCTGCAGAGTGTACGTTCATCCGGCATAATGCAGGATTGGTTTTTATTTGATATTTGAAACAGTTATATTACAAATTGAGCCAAGAATGCTTGTGACTTCAGTCATGAGATGAATTGGCTCAGGGGCTGATGTTTTTTTTCAAAAAAAATATTTTTCTTCATATTGATCTTAATCAATATTATCAGGAAGGAGGAATCCCCTATGCATATGCTCAGACTAAGGCTGCTGGTGGACTACCGTACAGAACCGATCGTGGAAAAACGTTTCCGGATTCTTGCGCATATCAGCAACCAGCTCCGCAAACATGTTAAAAAACAGCTTTCCAGGCTGGAGAAAGACAAGGTATACCAGGAATTAAAAAAAGAATTCGGACGACTGAAAAAACTGGATCCCGACAATCATAAGGAGGTGGCTGCAGACTTATCGCGCATCTCCGGTCTTATGAAAGAGACCATCAATGAGCTGGGACTGACCAAAAGCGGTCTGGAAAAATATGCCAGTGTCATGCAGAGACGGTATAAGAAAAATATCTCCTCCCACCAGGTGCAGGCAGAGGTCGCCCATATCCTCAAAGGCCTTGAGAAAGTACTGTATGGGGACGGCAAAGATATCCATTATAAGAAAGAGCGTGACTTCACTACGATCCCGGGAAAGAGCTGTTCCAATGGCGTGATCCTCCATTTTGACCAGGACGATGAAAAACATGAGGTAAACTGCTATATCACCTGGAACGGCATCACCATCCCGGTAAGATACGATCTTTCAGAGGCCGACCTGCCGGGCGGCAGGAACTATGTCAACGAATCCCTGTCCTCTGGTAAGATCTGTTACTGCGAGATCAAGAGGATCTGGTTCCGTTCCGGATATAAGTATTATGTGGACATTTATATGAAAGGGGAGGCTCCGAAGAAGGTGGAACCCGGAAAGTCCGTCATGGGCATTGACGAGGGGACTTCCACGGTCGCCGCTGTATCCGGGGATGCCGTATTCCTGGAAGAACTGGCTCCCCAGTGTGTGGATTACAACAAGGAGATCACAAAGCTCCAGAGACAGATCGATGTCTCCACCAGAAAGACGAACCCGGACAAGTTCAATGAAAACGGCACCTGCAGGAAAAGATCCGGGTGGAAGGAAAAACACTGGACGTTTTCCAAAAACTGTCTCAGGAAAAAGGCGAAGCTGCGGGAACTGTACCGCAGAAAATCGGCATACGCCAAATGCCGGCATGAAAACCTGCTGAACCGGATGATACAGTCCGCATCCTCTTTCGTGAACGAACCCATGGAATTCTCCGCACTGGCAAAGAGGTCGAAGAAGACGGAACGGCAGGACAAACTGTCAGAAGTAAAGAAGAAGGACGGTACCGTAAAACTGGTCCGTAAGTATAAACGTAAGAAGCGGTTTGGGAAGTCTGTGAACGACCGCAGCCCGGCCCTGTTCCAGACCAGGCTGAAACAGAAATGTGTCCAGTATGGACTTGCCTATATGGAAACTGATAAATGGAAGTACCGTGCAAGCCAGTATGACCATGACCTGGATGCGTATATCAAAGTAGGGCTTTCCAGACGGTGTAAGACCGTAGCAGGGCAGGTCGTACAGAGGGACCTCTACAGTGCGTTTCTCCAGTCCTGCATGGGCACCCCGGAAAAACCGGACAGGGAAAAATGCCTGCAGCTGTTCGGACAGTTTGTAAAGATGCAGGCGGAACTGATCATGAAGATGAAGGCCTCCGGACAGTCACGTCCGGCATGCTTTGGATTCTGATAAACGGCAGATCCTGCCGGAGTATCCCGTAAACCACTGTTTCCCAGAAAACATGTTGATCCGGCCACAGGGGGCAGAAACCACTCCTTCGGTTGCAAGTACAGGACACAGGCCTCTGGTCTGTGACCCCTCGAAAGCTTAGTCCGTAAAATGGAAGAGAGTCATGCAAAACTAAGGGACAGACCATGCCTGGAAGATCGGCCGTCTGCCGCCCGGGGGCTATACCTGCAGGGGTCCGCCTGCTGTAGTGAAGCCCGGGTCCTCTTCAAGTGCTTCCCTTTCGGGGAGTGCGGGAATCCCGCGACTTTAGTCGTGTGGAGGTTTCAAGAATCTGAACATGTCTTCGTTTGACACGCATAATGTAACGAACATGAATAAGATGTGGTATAACTGCAGAAGCCTGACACAATTAGACCTGTCAAATTTTGATACTTCAGGTGTAACGGGAATGGATTGTGCGTTCTATGCCTGTCATGGCATGAATACACTGGTTCTCGGTGAGAAATTTGCGTTTGTTGGAAGTACATATTCGATCCCGTTAAGCAGATGGAAAAACTCAAAAGGAGAAGTGTTTGATTCTGATGGAACAGTGAACAACATTCCAGGCAATGCAGCCGATGTCTACTCAAAACTGTAAATAATGTTGTACAGGTCGATCATTGTACGGTCTTTGTTCATTCCGCGGAAAAAATTAAATGCCTTTGCGGACATGAAAGGCGCAGTTCTGGCAAATTGTTCCAGTATTTCGCTGCTGCATTTTTCCAGCCCGCCATCGCCATAGTAATCCGCTTCCATTTGACACCAGCATATATCAAGGTTTGTGGGGGCTTCGATATATGGCCTGAATATTTTTGGGATAAAGATGCGTCTGATCTGTGACGGAAGTACCTGCTCTGTAATGTATTCTTCGTATTTTCCTTTGTGTACATCGAAATCCGGCATTTCGCTTCTGTCTGCGGAACAATCAATTTCCAGCAATGCGGCCCCATATTCCGGAAAAGAGTTTTCTTTTGTCAGAGGCTGAAATAAGTAAACAACTGACGTGGAGTTCTCTCCGCGTTTACCATCATCCCAGTTGTTGTTTCCGCATGCATCCAGAGAAAGGATACCTTTTTCCATGATCGATTTCAGGTCGCATATATCAACGTTTTTGTATAATATCATATTCTGACTCCTTCTTTCGTACCAGGATTTTCTCTCCCGGATATATCTTATTCCATGAACAGCGGGAACTGTTCGTTTTTCCTCTTTCTCTGCGGTGATGACTGGGATCTGCCGCGGAGATTTTTTTGCCCTGCGGATCAGTGTATCTTAAACCCCGGGGAGGAGAGTTTGAGAAGGTCTTTTGTGGAATATTTTGCATATATGTCATTTAAAGATGAAAAATATTCAGCTTTGGAAAAAGGCTTCATCTTTAAATCCATGGCTTCTGCGAAAAACTTTTTGGTAAAAGTGGTACTCATGGACATATATCTGAGTTTCATTAATTCCCCGTTACTGCAGTCGAACAGGGAGAGTGTAAGAGACAGTCCTTCGCCTTCATTCGGAAGGGTAAACTTCGTCAGGTTCTGGCTTAAATGCGGAGTATATGGGGCATCCATCCAGTTCAGTGATCCAATACGGAATACACACATCATGATGCCCTGCAGGGTGACAAAACGAAACTCAAAAGGGTTCTCTGCTCCAAACTGTGCAACCTCCTTTTCATCAGGTCTGGAAAAATACACTGCCAGAAATGCACCGTCATCTGCGAGGTCGAACTGAGTACCTTCTCCTCTGATGGCGGCATCGTAACGTTTTCCTACTTCGTAGCTTATCATATTTCTTTCTCCTTTGTTTAAGGCTGCAAGAAGCAGCCATTTATTTTGTCGCTGGGACAGAAACCGTTTCATAACCTGCTTCCTGTTCCTTATATTTTTCTATAATTTCTTCTGCCTTTTTGGTAAAACGGAATTCCCATTTTTCGGCAAATGCCTGGATCTCCTTGTAGAATTCCGCGGAGACGACCATCTCCTGTTTATTGTACTCCCAGCTTGCACCGGGAAGGGACCTGGCTGCCTTGTATATTTTTTCATTGTATGGAGTCCACCATATGGCAAGCCGGTCCTCAAATCTCTTGATCCATCGGTCGCATTCCGGGATGTAAGTGGTTAATGCTTTTTCCTTCGCAGCCATATCCGGGAATCTTACGGTGAACCCGCCTGTCAGCAGTGCTTTTCCGATTTCGCCTGCTCGATCCGGGAAATCTCCGGTGAGTTCATTGATCTTTCTTTTCCATACGCCGTCCCAGGAGTAACGGTGATCCTTTACAATTTTACGGAAATCGTCATCTTTGGGATAGTACAGTTTGATATAGTTCTCTGTATATTTTATCTCTACAACTCCGGGTTTCGTGCTGCCTTCCGGACGTACGGTCAGGGATTCCACTTCCTGTGCCAGTTCTTTTCTTACTTCCTCAGGGATAGATTCCTCTTTTTTGCGTTCCATCATATCGTCGTAAAATACGGTAAGGATCTCCTTGAGACTGCGGTGTTCGATCCAGAATTTTGCCTCTGTATGTTCCTGTATCCCGGTATCAACCATATCCGGCAGCTCATCCGGAAGCACATAGACCGTATCCCACGTATCTGGACGTTGAAAACTGAATTTCTTCTTTTGGGATTCCCTGATACGATCAAGCTTATCATTGATCTCCTTATACAGTTCCATCCGGATCGTGTTTGCCCAGGCGGTCTGTTTTTCTGTACCGGTAAGGTCGGGAAATCCGTATTCTTTTGATAATTCCGCGGATTCTACGTTTGATTTTTTTATTTTTTCATCACGCTCTTTCTGCCAGCAGTCCGGGCAGAGGCGGGAGAATGCCCTTTCTTTTTTATATCCCCTGTCCTTTTGCGGGCCGATGATATTGACACGTCCCTCATGCCCACAGGCATAAGTTCCCTCATACCAAGCCATATCTAACTCCTTTCTGCGTCTTCCTTTACAACGCGTTCCAACAGTTCCAGAACGTAATTTGGCGGATTCCTTTTTCCACTTTCCCAGTCCTCCAGGGTCCGGAGAGGAATGTGATACTGTCTGGAAAATTCGGTCCGGGAAACCTGTAAAAGTAACCTCATTTCTTTAATTGTCATTTCAGCAGTTCCTCATTGAAAAAATTTTTTATTGATTTAATTATACAACGCAATGCGTGGAAAATCAAGAAGAAAGTAATGTCTTTTGATGAGTTTTACAGCGTTTTTCATATAAATCCTAAGCCCGGAAACCCCATACCTTTAGGTGCGGGGAGGAAGGGCTTTTTTTTACAAAAAAATAAAAAATATTTTATTAAAATTTGGCTTCTAACACTCGTGACTTCAGTCATGCAGATACAGAAGCCTTTTTTCTCGTATGAGAAAAAAGAATGGTCTTTTTTTTGTCATACTATATCCAGAAATTGTATATACGATTCCATTGTCTCTGAATACATATATCGAATCCGATGATCTGAAAAATATTTGGAAGCAGGCGTACTCTATTGATGGTGATGAGAAGTGCAAATTAACGACCGAGGAAAAGAAGGCTGAGGAGAATATCAGGAAATATGTAAAAAACTTTGCTAAAAGAAAGAAGGAAAAACATATGCTTTGGTCTACATTATTTCACAAACTCGGCAAACAGCAGCTAAAATATTCGCAGCATAATCATGTGTATGCACTTCTGGAGAATCCGAAAACGCACCAGAAGGAGAAGGTATATCTGCTTTTAAAACATAATGCTGCTGGGCATCCATATTTTGTCCAGGATTTTGAGAAAACCGAAGACAGAAATCATAAGTATGAGAGAGGGAAAAAGAATGGAAGAAGAAATTAAAGTTAATAAAAATTGCGTCAATGCAAAAATCCAGGCTCATATCCTGCCTGAGTCGGAAATGAGAAAAATTGGGTTCACCGATCATGTAAAGGACAACTGGTATTTCTGCCGGATGTTACGTTTTCCGAAAAAGAAACTTTACCGGGATTTTGAGATATCCTTTTCAGTAACGATTCCTAAAAACAGTGACGATATCAGAATTGATGTTTTGGATGAAGCCTTTTGTCAGCCATACGACTACCAGCGAATCTTGTATGACCATCCAAATCATGAAACAGCTCTTATCGTACAGAACGAGATAGAGAAGTGGATGGATTACTTACAGAAAAAGGGTGCGCTGTCCGGGCATGTCCGCGGAGAATACATCTGAATAACGTGATCATGGATTCTGCTTTTTGTGTGATACAGAAATTGGTTGTTAGCCTAACGGGGGGAAACAGAATGAAAAAACTCATACTTACAATAGTTTTATGTGCTTTTGCAATGGTAGTAGCAGGGCTAAATGTCAGGTCTATGCAAAACCGCGGCGTGAAAGAAGCAACCGTGGAGGCAGAAGTAGAGGATATAGTTGGCATGAATAAGGGGAGCAGAGGGGAAATAAGCTGGAATGTAATCTACAAATATTCATATAAGGGAAAAGAATATCAGAAAGAAGTAGATGGCGTAAGGTCTTGTCAAAAAGGAGAAAAAGTCAGGGTTGCAATTGATTCAGATCATCCGGATGTTATTATTAATTTCACAAGAAAAGGTACTGCTTTAGTTTTTATATTGCTTGCGGTTGCGGCAGTATTTGCAATGTTTTGATAATGGTCGCAGAGGTAGTCTCTGAGCATTAGTGGATAAATTTATGGGCGAAGGGGTTTGCCCTCTATGAAAACGCATAGCTCTCAAGCCTCATCAAAAAATCCTTCCATAAAAATACAAGAAAATATCTCTCAAAAAGTGAATTCGAATTCACTTTTTTATTCTGTTTTCTTTTTGTCAATTTAATCGTATCAAAAACACGACCGGAGAATAAAGATACCGGCTTCGTGCTTTGAAATAAAACACAGGAGGAAAACTATTATGAAAAAACAGAAGAAAATAGAAAAGCTGAAGAAAATAATGGCAGAAGCCGCAGCTGCAGCCGTAGCTGAGAAAGTGGCAGAAGAGATTATCGAAGCTGGAATAAATATTTTCCAGCACATCGGTCTTGCTATTTTAAGTCTTTTGGGCGGAACCATTCCGCAGCAGACCAACGAGCCGGTAGCTCCGGTTTGCGAGCAGAGTGTGATGGTTAATCCAGAAATTAACCAGTATATCATTATTTCGCGGTAATCAATGTGGCAGCATCCTTTGGGTGCTGCCTTTTTTGTTTTCATTTTTTTAAAATTTTTTCATATAAATTTTAAGCCCGGAAACCACACTCCCTTGGGTATGTGGAGGAAGGGCCTTTTTTTTACAAAAAAATAAAAAATATCTTATTCTTTTACTTTCTCCTGAAAAATTCGTCATATTAAACATGCGTGAACATAAGTTGATGAAATCCGCTGAAAGGAGGGACACTGATGCCAGCAAAAGAACAGGACGTGACGATATCCATAAAAGCAAAACTGTATCCTGACCAGAACACAATTGAAAAATTTAAGAAACTGACTACGGCATACAGTGAGGCGGCCACATGGCTTTCCGGCCTTATGTTTAATGACTTTTCCAGTCCGGAAATGATAACTGACTGCAGGACACTGCATGATAAATATTATTACGACATACGGCAGAAGAAAGACATGAAGTCACAGCTTGCAGAAAGTCTCATCAGATCCGTATCCGCAAAGTACAGGGCTATTGACACAACTCTTAAGAAACAGTATTACACTTATACGGATACAGATGGAAATACGGCCAGATATAAAAAAGACCTGAACTGGCTGCAGCATCCGGTTGTGTACAGGCGGCCACAGGCAGACCTTGTCAGAGGGCGTGACTGGAGCTTTGTAAATGATAAAAACGGAGGGCTCCTTCTTTCTATCGCTACGCTTACAGGTCGTACAAAAGTAAGATTTGTAGTAAAAGGATCTGAGGATATCCTTAACGATTCAGACATGCCGAGCTTAAACATCGAAGACCCGAAATGGAGATTCGGAGAAGCGAAACTTCTTTCCTCCGGCGGAAAATGGTTTCTGCATATTTCAGTAACAGCAAAGCTTCCGGTAACTGAAAACGAAGACATTTCAAATATTGTCGGGCTAGACCGTGGGCTTGTCAATATCGTTACCGCTGCCGACCAGAGCGGCCTGACCGCACGGTACAGCGGCGATGACGCAAGAAAGATCCGGGCAGGATACAACAGGACCCGAGCCTCACTCCAGAAAAAAGGGACGCGCGGGGCAAAACGTGTATTAAAGAGATTATCCGGCAGAGAGAACGGCTATATGAACGATGTAAATCATTGTCTCACCAGGGCACTCTGCAAAAGCTATCCGGAAAATACACTGTTTGTACTGGAAGACCTTACCGGGGTATCTTTTGAGGAACGCAACTTTTACTCTAAAGAACAGACAAATGAGCTGCGGTCGTGGGCATTCTATGATTTTGGAGAAAAATTAAAATACAAGGCGGCTTTGAGGGGGCAGCAGGTGATTGAAGCTGATGCATACAAAACATCACAGAGATGCCCTCACTGTGGAAGATATGATAAAGCAGCCAGGCATCGTGATACACATGAATATATATGCCCGGAATGTGGGCACATAGAAAATGACGATGAAGTCGGGGCAATAAATTTAATGTTTCTTGGTGCTGAGTATCTGAAAGGCGATAAGACCCCATCTTTTACAAAGATGGAGCCAGGTGGCGAGAAGCGGAATGCTAAGGCAGCAAAGAAGAATGCGGAGAATACGATAGCAGAAAATGCTTTTGTATTGATCCGATAAAACATCGTTTAAACTGATTTTAATTTTACAATGGGGGCATGGTATGGTGTACCTTAAGGTCTGACAGCCTGACCGTAAGCTGTACCTGTCAAGTGTCCCGAAGCCGCGGCGACCCTGAAGAATTTCCAGGTACTGTTGTGGGAGCAGAGATGGCATCTGGCCTGAATGCGGACGAACCACAATGCCAGCGGTAAGCCCAGCCTTGAGGTCTGTGCTGGTTTGAGATATCTACTTCGGTGGGTATTACAAGCCACACACCCTTGGGTGTGTGGTATTTTGACATTGTTAATGGAAGCGACCTGCGAAATTGCACAAATGATTCGCTAATCATCATTTCGAGCGTTTGAGGCTTGAGAGCTGTGCGTTTTCGTAGGGGAGTCAAGCGCGCGTCTGGTGGATGTACATGGCATATATGCTTGAGAGCTGTGCGTTTTTGTAGGGGAGTCAAGCGATGTCCACATCACTCACGCAGGTTACTTCGCTTGAGAGCAGTGCGTTTTCGTAGGGGAGTCAAACGGAGATATTCAAACTTATGCTGGCTGTTCTGTTTGAGAGCTGTGCGTTTCTTAAGAAAGGCCAAACTTATCAGCAGTTAGAAAAAGTACGAATTTTTGTAAGGATGTTACCGTCATTCAGGCTACTCAACAAAAAAAAGACAGGTGAAAAGCCTGTCTGTTTTTGCCTGATTTTAAATCATTTTATCCATAAAAAGCATAGTGATTAAGCGCAACTCAAAATTTGCAAAACAAAAGACTTCTTTCGAAGTCTTAAGTTGCACACACTGTGCGGCTGGACGAACCAGCGGATTGAGATTACCTTTATTTGAACTCGCTGTGCGTTTGCGCGCAACCCTCAAACATAGGCGTATCTTTTACATTCTTATACTACTACAGGAAAGGGAGCTTGTCAATGAAAAAAAAGGCTGAAAAGATTTATCTTGGACTCAATGTTGGAACAAATTCGATTGGATATGCTGTGACGGATGAGCAGTATCGTCTTTTGAAATTCAATGGAAACGATGCGTGGGGAAGCATTGTTTTTGACGCTGCGTCTTCAAACGAAGACAGAAGAAACCACCGTCTGGTACGAAGGAACCTGGATAGAAGACAGCAAAGGATAGTTTGGCTGCAGGAGATTTTTGCTAAAGAAATTTCAAAAGTGGATGACCGTTTTTTTATCCGGCTGTCCGAAAGCTTTCGATGGAGAGAGGATGTCCAGGACCGATATGTTTTCTTTAATGATAAAGAATATACGGATGTTCAATACATGAAGGAATATCCAACAATCCACCATTTGATCTGTGAGCTGATGGATAATAAAACTCCTCATGATGTGCGTCTGGTATATCTGGCCTGCGCATGGCTGATAACACACAGAGGACATTTCCTTAATAATATTAATGTGGAAAAACTGGATGAAATCATGGATTTCAGCTCTGTGTATCAAAACTTTATAAATTATTTTACTGAAAATGGATACAAAAGACCATGGGGTGAAATAGATGTAAGTGCTTTGTCAGAGGTTTTGAAACAAAAAACAGGTATAACGGTAAAAAATAAAGAATTACAAAATATTCTTCTGGAAGGAAAGAAGCCGGAAAAATCCGGAACTGAAGAGTTTCCGTTTAGTCAGGACAGTATCATACGACTTCTGGCAGGAGGGCAGTGTAAATTAAAGGACGTTTTTTGCAAAGAAGAATATCTGGATTTGGGATCAGTATCGCTGGGGATGGACGAGGAGAAGTTTGGTGAAATTTCAGGCAGTATCGGAGAGGATTATGACCTGCTCATAGCATTACGTGGACTATATGACTGGAGTGTGCTGGCAAATCTATTAAACGGTCATTCTGAAACGATCTCCATGGCAAAAGTACAGATGTATGAGCAACATGGGAAAGATTTACAGATATTGAAATATTTTGTCCGTAAATATGTACCTGATAAATACAATGAAGTATTCAGAAAAGCAAAAGCTGATAATTATGTGGCTTACACAGGTCACATGGATAAAGATACTGCAAGTCAGATTAAAAAGAAAGCAAAAGCAGAGGAGTTTTCAAAATATGTCTTGAAACTTATGAGTCCAATAAAGCCGGAGAAAATAGATTTACAGTCATATGAGGATATGTGTGAACGTCTGAAGCTGAATATCTTTTTGCCTAAACAAAAGAATACTGACAATCGTGTAATACCACATCAATTATATGAATATGAACTAATTCAGATCCTGAAAAATGCATCTGTGTATTTACCGTTCCTTAATGATACAAACAATGGGATCAGTGAAGCAGATAAGGTGTTATCAGTCTTCAGATATAAGATTCCATATTATGTAGGGCCATTGAACGAGAAATCTTCTTTTGCATGGATTTCACGTAAAGCCGGAAAGATTACTCCATGGAATTACAAAGACATGGTAGATGAGGATGCCAGTGAGAATGCATTTATCAGAAGGATGACAAATAAATGCACTTATCTGCCGACGGAAGATGTACTTCCAAAAGATTCTTTGTGCTATCAGAAATTCATGGTGCTGAATGAGATAAATAATCTCCAGATTGATGGACTCAAGATTCCCGTTAAGGCAAAGCAGGGGATATATCATGAATTATTTGAAAAGAACAAAAAAGTGAAGAGGAAAGATATTGAAGAATACCTGATAAGAAACAATTACCTTGACAAAGACTCAACCAAACTGATAAGCGGAATTGATGAACAGATACATTCCGGACTGTCTTCTTACTGTGCTTTTTTTAATCTTTTAAATAAAAAGATTCTGTCTGAAGATGACGTGGAAAGAATTATCGAAAGGGCTTCATATGCGGAAGATAAAAGCAGGGTAATAAAATGGCTCAGGAAAGAATACCCAGGCCTTTCAGAAGATGACATCCGTTATATTACCAGGATAAAGATCAGGGATTTTGGAAGGTTGTCTAAGACTTTCCTGACAGGATTAAAAGGATGTGACGTATCGAAAGGCTTTGATGGACAGGATGTAGAAATGATCTCCATCCTTCAGACAATGTGGGAAACCAATGATAATCTGATGGAGATACTTTCCGATAAATATACATTTCGGGAAGCTGTGGAGGCATTTACACAGGAATATTACACTGGGAAAAAGAAAAGCTTAAAAGAACGTCTTGATGAAATGAGTGTTTCCAATTCAGTGCGGCGTCCGGTTTACAGAACTCTTGCTGTTGTAAAAGATATTGAAAAGGCATTTGGGAAGCCGGACAAGATCTTTTTGGAAATGACGCGTGGCGGACAGGCTGATCAGAAAGGAAAGAGAATAAAGAGTAGAAAGCAGCAGATCCTTGATCTTTACGATAAGTGCAAGGATGATGTTCATGATCTGATCCGGCAGTTGGAGGCTATGGGAGAGTACGCGGATAGCCGTCTGCAGAGTGATCGGTTGTATTTATATTTTATGCAGTTTGGAAAATGCGCATACAGTGGAGCGCATATAGGGTTTGAACAACTGATGGCTGGTTCTGTTGAATATGATATTGACCATATCTATCCGCAGTCCTACGTAAAAGACGACAGTCTGAACAACAAGGTGCTGGTTCTGTCAGATCTCAATGGTACGAAAGATAACATATATCCTGTTTCTCCGGAAATCCGCGGAAAAATGCAGGGGCTTTGGAGCTGGTGGAACCATGTGGGGGCAATCAGCGACGAGAAATACAATCGCTTGATACGCTCTGCTCCGTTTACGGATGAAGAAAAAATGGGCTTTATTAACCGACAGCTTACAGAAACGTCTCAATCCACAAAGTTTATTGCAGACCTGTTAAAAGAAAGGTTCCCAGATGCGGAGGTTGTATATGTAAAAGCAGGTCTTGTTTCTGATTTCCGGCATGAATTTGACCTGCCGAAATCCAGAAGCTACAATGATCTCCATAATGCCGCGGATGCGTTTTTGAGTGTGGTTGCAGGAAATGTTTATGATATGCGGTTTTCAAAAAAGTGGTTCAGGGTTGATGAAAAATATAGCGTTAAGGTAAAAACAATCTTTACCCATGAGGTCAAATGCCGCGGAGACATTATTTGGGATGGAATGCCTATGCTCGAAAAGGTAGAAGATACTGCAAGGAAGAATACGGCGCATTTTGTGAAATATGCTGCGTTTAAAACAGGGGGATTGTTTGACCAGAATCCAGTTAAGAAAGGAACCGGCTTGATTCCTTTAAAGGCGGGATTGCCTACTGAAAAATATGGTGGGTATAATAAAGCTGGTGTAATGTTTTTGATACCAGTCAGATACAATATCGGAAAAAAAAGCGAGATCTTGATACTGCCTGTGGAATTGATGCATGGGAAACATTTTTTAGAAGATAAAGTGTTTGCCAGAAATTACACCTTCACAAGATTGGAAAATATCCTTGGGAAGAAGGTAGGAGAGGTTTCTTTTCCCATGGGTATGCGTCCGTGGAAGATTAATACCATGTTGTCATTTGATGGATTCAGGGTATGTCTTACAGGAACCGGTGGAAGGGGTAAATGTCTGGTGGCTCAGCCGGTAATGCAGTTTTCCGCTGATGAGCACTGGAGATTTTATATAAAAAGACTTGAGAGATTTGTCGAAAAAATCGGGATCAATCCCGATCTGCTGTATGATAAAGATCATGACAAGGTATCTAAGGACGAAAACCTGAAACTGTATGAGCTATACGTTGATAAACTGCAGAATACAATTTACAAAAAAAGGGTCAATTCGCCGGTACAGACTCTATTGAAAGGGAAGGAAGAATTCAAAAAATTGAGTATCGAAGAGCAGTGTCAGGTTTTACTGAACATTCAATCTGTGTTTGGACGAATGACTGGAGGTTGCGATCTGACATTGATCGGTGGATCAGCGCATAGTGCAGCAACTGGCAGTTTAAGCACTACGATCTCGAATTGGAAAAAGAAATATTCCACTGTCAGGATCATTGATCAGTCACCATCTGGAATGTGGGAAAAAAGTTCGGAGAATCTGTTGGATCTCCTCTAAAAAAAACGCGGTTAGTCTTACGGTTTCCAATCGTGAGATGCAGCCGCATTATTTTTTGCCTAAAAAAATCATTTTTTTTATTTTTCTTCATATTTAACTTGATTGTTTCTATGAACAGCACAAATGATTCGCTGATCATTATCTCGAACGCTTGAGGTTTGAGAGCTGTGCGTTTTCGTAGGGGAGTCAATCAGCATTGCAGATTTGCAGATAAGGAGGTGAGATTGAGAGCTGTGCGTTTTCGTAGGGGAGTCAATCGAGTCAAACTGCTTGATATGTTTCAATTCGGTTTGAGAGCTGTGCGTTTTTGCATGGGCCAAAAAGTGAATTCGAATTCACTTTTTTGGTCCCGGTAAGCAATCTAACAAAAAAATCATTTTAACGATTTCCGCGGCCTGATTAAAAGCAGTAAGCAGCGTAAACAGAAAAGTATTTTGCAATCTAAGAATAGGAGGCGAAGATATGCCAATTAGTTTATCAAAAGGACAGAAGGTAGATTTAACAAAAAAGAATCCGGGACTTAAGAAGATCATGGTAGGTCTTGGATGGGATGTAAACGCTTTTGATTCAGGTGCGGATTTTGACCTGGATGCAGCAGCATTTATGCTTGGGGCCAACGGAAAATGCCCTACGGAGAAAGAATTCATTTTCTATGGAAATCTGAAGCATGCCAGTGAATCTGTCGTTCACATGGGAGATAATCTTACCGGTGAGGGCGATGGCGATGACGAGCAGATCATGATCGATCTGTTAAAGATTCCGGCTAATATTGAGAGAATTGCTTTTACGGTTACCATTTATGATGCAGAAGCAAGACGTCAGAACTTCGGACAGGTTTCAAACTCTTACATCCGTCTGGTAGATGAATCCAATGAGGTGGAACTGATCCATTATGATCTTGGGGAGGACTTCTCCATTGAAACAGCGGTAGTTGTGGGAGAACTTTACAGACATAATGGAGAGTGGAAGTTTAATGCCATCGGAAGCGGATTTCAGGGTGGACTTGCAGCACTCTGCGGTCATTATGGAATTGAAGTAGCGTAAGGAGGATATATATGCCAGTTAGTTTAAAAAAAGGACAGAAAGTCAGTCTTACAAAAGGCAACCCGGGACTTAAGAATGTAGTTGTAGGTATCGGATGGGATA
>UMDQ01005563.1_pt1 | contig 51052 bp, 38 predicted proteins | sample 1964531 | NCBI WGS metagenome assembly UMDQ01 (sample SAMEA4835998, study PRJEB28245) | human gut metagenome | biome: gut microbiome; material: fecal sample | place: Denmark | collected 2008
GCCGATTCCGGCCTGCTCGCGGAGCGTGGCCGTCTGCACGGCGCATTGCAGGGCGCGCTCCGCGTCGATGCCCCGGATGCCCTTCACCACTGCGTCGCTGACGATCGGTACGCTGCCGTAGCCGGGCATCTGGTTGGTCTCGCCGCCGATCAGCGGCCAGATCGGAAGCTTGCCCTGCTGGTCGCAGATCGAGAGCATCGACGCGACCATGTCGCCCACCCGGTCGCTCTGGATGATTGTGAACCACGGATGCAGCGCCCGGTAAGTGTCCCAGCACGAGAAGGTCGAATAATTTGTCCGGCTGGTTTTGCGGATTTTGTTATCGTGGCCGCGGAATTCGCCGTTTACGTCGCAATAGGTCGTGGGAGCGATCATCGTGTGGTACATGGCCGTATAGAAGATGCGCTTGGCGCGTTTGTCGGCAGTTGTGATCTCGACGCGCTCCAATTCCTTTTCCCATGCGTCGCGGGCCGCCGTCATCACCTTGTCGAAATTCCAGTGGGGAATCTCCCTGCGCAGGTTTTCCAGCGCATTGTCGGTGCTTACGGACGAAACGGCGACTTTCAGCGCCAGCTTTTCGACGGCGCCCTCGAAGCAGACCACGCCCTTCACGCCTTCGCCTTCCAGCTCGCCGCGTCCCGCCGGCTCGTCGTCGTTGAAGACCAGCAGTTCGGCGATCGGACGGTCGCTTTTCAGTGCGAAGTAGACGCGGTGCTCCGGCGCCCAGCCTTTGACGATGCGGTGGCCGACGACGGTGTGGGTATCGACCAGCCGTAGCGACGAGGCGAACGATTGAAATCCGTTGCCTTCGCGGAGGTTGATCAGCAGACGGGCCTCTTCGCCTGCCGGGAACGTGTATTCGTGGAACGCGACCCGCCGCGATGCGGTCAGTTCGGCGTGGATGCCGTTGTCGAGCGTCAGGGAATAGAAATAGGGCGAAACCCGCTCGTTTTCATGCCGGTAATGGGCTGAACAGCTGTTCGAGATGTCGTCCTGTTCGCCGCGGCGCGTACGCACGTCGCCCGTGAAGGGCATGATCTGGATGTCGCCCAAATCGGTGCAGCCCGTACCGCTGAGGTGCGTGTGCGAAAATCCGATCAGCACGTTGTCCGAATAGTGGTAGCCGGAACACCAGTCCCAGCCTTTGAAGATATTTTGCGGTCCGACCTGTATCGCACCGAAGGGAACGCAGGCCCCGACGAAAACATGGCCGTGGCCGCCCGCTCCGATGTAGGGATCCACATAGCGGAGGTAGTTTTTGTCGCCGGCCGCGGCCGATACGGCGACGGCGGCTGAGAGCAGGGTGAAAAGAAGCTTTTTCATGCGGTTCGGAATTGTGGAAAAAGGATAACCCGCCTTCCGTAGCAATGCCGGCGGGTTATCCCTTTGTTCGGTATTTAGATTTCGGCCTTGATGCGCAGCACGGTCAGCGACCACGGTTCGAACGTGTAGTCGAACCTTTCCGAGAAGCCGTTGTAGGTGCTTTCCCTTGGGAATACTTTCTTCGGATCTTCGAGCGTGTTCTCGTCCTTGGGGTCGGCCGACGTGAGGGTGACGACTTTTCCCCTGCCCTCCACGGAGGTTACGTTCTGCAGGTTGACCGACGTGGTGAACGGCTCTTCGGTGGCGTTCACGAATTTGACGATCAGTTCGCCCGTACTCTCGTCGTAACCCGAAACGACATAGCGCTGTATGTTCTCGATCGTCGTTTCGAGCATCTGTTTGCCGTCGAGATAATAGGTGAATTTGCCGCCTTTGACGTTGATGCGGATGTCATACCAGCGTCCCTCCTCCACATGCTGCGAGATGTTGTTGGGAATCTGCGGCATGTCGTTGCCGTCGATGCGCTGGAAAGCCGTGGTCTGGTTACCCCAGCCGCCGATGTTGAGTACGTAGCCGTTCAGCCCGTCGTGCATGCCGAAGTAGATGAGGAATCCCTCCGCTCCGGCGGTCTTGCGGGCCTTGAGCGAGATCGAGCAGTCGCCGAACGCTTCCGGTGCGCTCCACAGGTTCCAGCGCATTACGCCGGGACCGGAGCCTTTCATTGTGCCGTCCACCACGGTCCACGTACCCTCTTGGAGCGCCCAGCCCTGCGCCATGTCGGCCTCGACGGTGCGGCCGTCGGCCAGCGTGACTTTCAGGTCCTTGTATTCGTTGTCCGTATTCCAGCCGCCCAATGCGATCCGGCCACGGACTTCGACGGGGTGTGTCGGCTGTTCGAATGCGGTGGCGACGTTGAACGACGGACGGTTTTCGGCGTACATCTTCTGTACCTGATACGACGAGCGTCCCATGACGCGGTGGGAATCGAACCAGATGAGGTTCGTGGGCCAGACGCGGTCATTGACGTTCTCTAACAGCGGAGCGTAGGAGGCCATCTTCACAAGGTCGGAGTTGCGCTCGACGCCCGTAAGGAACGCCGCCTCGGCCAGTGCGCCGAGCAGGTTGCCGCCGCCGACATTCTGATTGACGGCGTATTCGCCGATGTAGATTTCGTAATCCCCGCGTTCCTGTTGGTCGAAGAGTTTGTCGCTGGCGAAGAAGAATTCGGGCGACACGTACCAGTGGGGATCTATCATATCGACCTTCTCGTGACGGTGCTGGCCGCCCAGTCCGAGCGTCGAGATGAGTTTTAACTGCGGATATTTCGCCTTGATGGCCTTGTAGAATTTGTCGTGACGCTTTTCATAGACCGGACCCCAGTTTTCGTTGCCGATTTCGACGTATTTCAGCGGGAAAGGTTCGGGATGACCGTTCTCGACGCGTTTGCGGCTCCACGCGGTCGTGCCGTCGCCCAATGCGTAGTCGATGGCGTCGAGTGCGTCGTTGATGAAGAAGTCCACCTCCTCTTCCGGACATGCGTCGCCCGCGCGGCCCTGACAGCCCAGTCCCACGTTGCAGACGAACATGCCTTCGGCACCGATGTCCTCGCAGAACTGCAGGAATTCGTGGTAGCCGAAGCCCATCGTGGTACGATAGCCCCAAGTGTCGTAAACACCCGGACGGGTGGCCGGATCGCCGATGGTTTCCTTCCATTTGATGCGGTTCGAAAGGGTGATGCCCTCCACCACGCAGCCGCCCGGCCAGCGGACGAATGCCGGACGCATGGCTTCGAGCGTCTCGGCGATATCCTTGCGCAGTCCGTTTTCGCGGTTGCGGAACGTTTCGGCCGGGAAGAGCGAAACGTAATCGAGCAGCAGCGTGCCTTTGCCTTCGAGTTCGATGACGAAGCGGGCGTTGTGGTCAGTGCCGGCAGCTATGAGTTCGCCCGAATACTGACACCAAGATTTGTCAGGGTCGAGGGCCAGCGGCCGGTTGCAGAGTTCCGTGCCGTCGGCGCCGACGAGTTTGATGGTGGCTTTGCCGTCGAACCGGTTGCCGTTCGAGGTGTTGAAACGCAGGAAATAGCTTTTGTTCTTTTCGATGTTGATGCCCCAGAATCCGGTGTTGGACAGGGCGACGCGGCCCTGCGTGGGAAGCGTGACCTTCAGCGCCGTCGGAGTCGCGCTGTTGAGCGGGTATTCGGTCGTGAGTTTCATGGACGCGCCTTCGCCTGCCAGCTGTTCGAGCGACCATGCGGGTATTTCGTCCGTTGTCCAGCGAAATGCCAGATCGGGATGGGGCTTCGAGCCGGTAAGGTGATTGCAGACGGCGGGCGGATAGATTTTATCGCCTTCGATCCGGTAGCCTTCGGGTACGGAGCTGTCTTCGAATCCGCGGTTCTGAATCAGCTCGGCGTAGAGTCCTCCGTCGCCCGCATGGTTGATCTCTTCGAAGAAGATGCCGTACAGGGATAAGGGAACCTCCGCGCCGCGCTGCGCCGCATCGATGTTTATTTGGGCTTCCGGCTGCGAACAGGCGCCCAGCAGCAGGGCCAGCGCCGGAAGCGAAAGAATCTGGTATAAGGTTTTCATGGTCGGTTTGTTGGTCGGGTTATCTGTAATTTAACGTTCGAAGGGACGGTGTTCCGGAGCGGCGCCGAACTCCCTGTTCGGTTGCGGACCCATTGTCAGGCGCAGCGTTCCGCCCTTTACGATGTCGCTATGGCGGATGTAGGCATACGGATAGGGTTTGCCGTTGAGTTCCGCCGACTGGATATAGATGTTGCGTTCCGAATTGCCTTCGGCCTTTACCGTGAATTTTTTGCCGTTCTCCGTCCGGATGGTCATTTCCGCGAATTTGGGACTGCCGAGGACGTAGATTCCCAGCGAAGGATTCACCGGGTAGAATCCCATCGCCGAAAGTACGTACCACGACGACATCTGGCCGCAGTCTTCGTTGCCCGCCAGTCCGTTGGGCCGGTCGGTATACATTTCGTTGAGTATGCGGCGCACCATGCGGGCGGTTTTCCACTGCTGTCCGGCGTATGCGTAAAGGTAGACGGTGTGGTGTCCCGGTTCGTTGCCGTGGGCGTACTGGCCGATCAGGCCCGATATGTCGCCCGACGCATGTTCGCCCATGTCGCCCTCGACGGTAAAGAGCCGGTCGAGTTTTTCCGTGAACGCCTCTTCGCTGCCGAAGAGCGAAATCAGCCCCCGGACGTCGTGCGGCACCAGCCAGATGTACTGCCACCCCGTACCTTCGCAGTAGTCGTCGTTGCGGTGGGTCGAGTGGAACGGATCGAACGGTTCTCGGAACGATCCGTCGAGGTTGCGGCCGCGGAAAAACCGGGTTTCGGGGTCCCAGTAACTTGTGTAGAACCGGGCGCGTTTCCCGAACAGGCGGGCGTCCTCTTCGCGGCCCAGCTTTTCGGCCGCAAGGGCGATGCTGCCGTCCGCCAGCGCATACTCCAGCCCTTTGGCGACCGATTCGCCCTCCTTGTCGGACGGGATGTAATCCTGCGTGCGGAGCCATGCAAGTCCCTTGTAGTCGCTCAGCATCGACCGCTTCATGGCTTCGAAGGCGCGGTCGTAATCAATGCCCGGAAATCCTTTCATAACGGCGTCGGCGACGACCGGAACCGACTGGATGCCGATCATTTCGCGGGTGTCGGAGCCGTAGAGGTGCCAGACGGGGAGATAACCTTGCTCGTCGTAAATGTCGAGCATCGTATTGACCATGTCGGGCACGCGTTCCGGCTGCAGCAGCGTGTAGAGCGGATGTGCGGCGCGGTAGGTGTCCCATAACGAGAATACGGTGTAGGTTTCGTGTCCGGGGTCCTCGTGGTTTTTGCCGTCTGCGCCGCGGTATGCTCCGTCGCAGTCATTGAAGAGGTTGGGTTGGAGAAAAGCGTGGTAAAGCCCGGTGTAGAGGATACGGCGGGCCGCATCGTCCGAACCTTTGACCGCGACTTTGCCCAGCTCGCGTTCCCATTTGCGGCTGGTCGCCCTGACCGTGGCGGCGAAGTCCCAGCCGGGTAATTCGCAGTCGATATTGCGCGCCGCGCCCGCCATGCTGACGGGCGAGATGCCGACTTTGACCAGTACCTCGCGGGCCGAATCGTCGAGCCGTGCAACTCCCTTGAGGTTTATGCCGCGCTCGACGCTGCTGCCTGCGGCGAGTTTGTCGTCTTTGTAGATTTCGAGCGTCACGGGTTCCGAGAAGCGTGCCGTGAAATAGATGCGCTGTTGTTTGGACCAGCCCGACGAACAGCGGTAGCCGCGGACCGTATGGTTGTCCTGCTGTTCGATAAAGGTCTCCGTCGCGCGGTCGTCGCCGTTGGCGTCGAAGAGGTTTATCACCACCTGTTTCTGCCCCTTGCCGGGGAAGGTGTAGCGGTGGAATCCCACGCGCTCGGTGGCGGTCAGTTCGACGTCGATGCCGTAGTCGTCCAGATGCAGCCCGTAGTAGGCCGGGGCGGTCGCTTCGCGCCGGTGCGAGTAGCGCGAGGCGTAGCCGCTGTCGGGATTCTCCTGCGATCCGGGCGTCACACGTATGTCGCCCGTGGTGGGCATGAAGAGCAGGTCTCCCGTGTCGCTGCATCCCGTGCCGTTGAGGTGCAGGTGTGCGAATCCCACGCAGATCGAATCCGAATCGTGGTAGCCCGAACACCAGTCCCAGCCCTTGTTGAAGTTGTTGGGACCGAGCTGCACGGCTCCGAACGGCGCGGCGGCGCCCATGAAGGTATGGCCGTGGCCCGACGTGCCGATCCGCGTGTCCACCCATTGCAGGACGCCTTCCTGCCGTGCGAGCGACGGATCGGGAGTTCGGGCTTGGACAGCGGTTGCGCCGGCGAGAGCCAGCAGCGGAATAATCGTCTGTTTAAGCATGGCCGGATTATTTGTTTTGGGGCTTGTTTTTCCACGGAATATGTTCGGGGTGAGCCTCGTAATACTTGCGGGCCGTGGCGACGTTGTCCTTGGGCATCAGGAATACGAAGCGGCCGGGGAAATCCTTTTCCAGCCGCTCGGCTTCGCGTTTCAGACGGGCCACGCCGTGGTAGCCGTAAGTGGCCGCCGTGGGGTAGACGTTCAGAAAGTGCGGCCGCGAAGGATCGAGCAGCCCCTGCCGGTGCGCGAGGTTGTTATACAGGTCGCCCTCGGCAACCAGATGGTCGCCCTGATTCATGATGATTACCCCGTCGTGGTAGTCCAGCACCACGTCGTCGTCGCCGTTGAAGACGCCTTCGAGTCCCGCGGTTTCCGCATAGCGGTAGAAACGGTCCGTGCCGTAGGAGGTGTGCCAGAAGCAGGCCGTCTTGAATCCGGCCGACGCGAGCCACCGGCGGTTCAGTTCGAGCCACTTCTCATAACCTTCCTCGCTGTAGTCGCGGCCGTAGATGAACTGGTAGCCCGAAGGACCGGCCATCAGCTCGTCGTTGGGACTCATGTGCTTGTAATACCACTCCAGCAGGAACGGGTTCAGCTCCTGCATGCCGGCGCAGAGCGTCGTGCCGACGGGGAAGGCTCCGCGGTCGGTATCCTCGGTCCAGATGGCGTAGAGCGCGTTCTGGTCGAACTGTACGTTGTCGCCGTCGCTGAATACGACGCTGACGTAGATTTTGCCGTTCTCGGCCTTGACGGCTTTGCCCGGCCGCTGTTTGAATGATTTGTTGGGGTAACTGCACCAGAAACTGCCGTTGGCGTAGTAGTCGCTCACCACGTAACCGATATTATAGCGGTTGGTGACGTATAGCAGGTCGTCGCCGCTCTTGGCATAGCCCATGACGATGGCTCCCGGCTTGAAGTCGCCTTTTCGGCAGATTTCCTCGATGATCGAACGCTCTTCGGGATCAGCGTCGTCGAGCCAGAATGCGAAGCCGCGCGAAGCCACGGCATAGTCGTAGAGCGTCCATGGATTGCCCATCCAGTCGCTGCGCAGTCCCAGTGTGAAGAGTATGTTCGGGTGGCATTGGGGCTGAATGGTCTCCATGGCCCATTCATATGCGTCGCGCTTGGACGCCCAGCGACCGTACAGACGTTCGACGTTGCCTTTCCACGGGGTTTCGGCCGTCAGGAGGGCATAGAGTTCCTCGGTCAGCGGCAGTCCTTGGTGCTGGGCCGAGAGCATGACGGCCATGTTCCACGACCAGTCTTCCTCTGGACTCCAGATGTAGATGTTCTGCACACGGTCCGCATAGGCCTTGAACAGCGAGCGCAGACCCGGATCGCGGCCTTCGCCGAGGGGCAGGATCTCGAAGGGGCGTTTGGTGTCGTCGAGCTGGCGGACATGGTGGTCGGCTAAATAGAGGTAGCACTCGGCCGTCTCTTGATTTATGAGTCCCTGAAAGGCCGTGGAGATCATGCGCGCAGGGCCGTGGTCCCGGCGGATGTCGGCGACGGTGATCGTGCCTTTGTGCATTTTGGTTTTGTAGAACTGCCCCGACTGCGGCGCAGCCGAAGCCTTGCAGCCGATAAGCATTGCGGCTGCCGTCAGGAGCGGAAATATGCGGTGTCTGATGTTTTTCATGTTCGTTCGGGTTTGCAGCCTGCGGCCCTGTCTGCCGCCGGTTCGGTTCGATGCGGCGGCAGACGGGCGGCGAGGACTATTTTTTGAGTTTGAGTCGCAGTACGGTCATCGACTGGGGGCGGAACGTGACGTCCATCGAGGAACTTACGTTGTTGAAGACATCCTCCACCGGAACGATCCTGTTCCGGTCCTCGAAGGTGTTTTCCTCGTGCTTGGAGTTCGCCCAGAGCGAGATGCGTTTGCCCTGCGGCTCGAATTCGGCGTTGCGGAAATTGAGTTTCGTGCGCATCGGAACGTCCTCGGCATTGATTACCTTGACGATCACTTCGCCGTTTGTCCGGTCCAGTCCCGCGATGGCGTATTGGCGCTGTACGTAACTGTTGTCGTAGGTCAGGTCTTTTCGGCCGTCGATCCAGCACTCCAAGATATCCTTGTCCTTGATGACGAGTTTCACATGGTAGGTGCGGCCCGTTTCGATGCGTGTCGTCGGACGGTCGGTGTTCAGCACGAAGGCGTTGTCGTCGGCGACGCTCTGGAAGATAGTCCATGCGTTGCCGAAGCTGCCCAGTGTCAGCTGGTAGCAGTTCGCCGGATCTTTGGCGCCGAACTTGAGGACGAACCCCTCTTTGCCGCCCAGCTTTCTGGCGTCGAATTCCACGGATACGATCTTCGACTTGACGGCGTCGAGCCATTGGTCGCGGAGCATGATCGAGCCGGTGCCGTTCTCGTCGGGCTGGATCAGCTTGCCGCCTTCGATTTTCCAGTTGCCCGAAGCGGCAATCCATTCGCCGGGATTATTCTCCGGATCCGATGCGTAAACCTGTTCCCCGTCTACCGAAATGCGGATATTGGAGTACTCCGCCGCCGTTTGGTAGGTTCCCAGACCGATGCCGCCGACCGGAGTGGTCTTGTCGGGAAGCACACCCAATTGCGTGTCGGTGGCCAGATTCACGTCCGGACGGTTGTCGGTGAACATGCGCTCGACCCAGTAGGAACTCCTGCCGATGACGTCGTCGTTCCGTACCAGAATCAGGTTGACGCCCATGCGGCATTTGGTATTCTCCATCAGCGGGGCGTAGGAGGTCATCGTCACCAGATCCGAATTGCGTTCCATGCCCATCATGAACGCTCCTTCGCTCAGTGCGCCTTCCATGTTGCCCGAACCGACGCCCATGTTGCAGGCGTATTCGCCGACATAGGTTTTGTGGCCCTCTTCGCGCGGGAACTTGTCGAAGTAGTCGGTGTTGGCGTAGAACCAGCTGGGGAAGTTGTAGAAATGGGGATCGTTCATGTCGTAACCGTCGATCCACGAGAGCTGGTCGCTCATCGGCAGGCAGGTAATGATCGTAATGTCGGGATACGCTTCGCGGATACGTTTGTAGAAGCGGTTGTAATATTTGGCGTACATGGCGCTGTGGTTCTCGTTGCCTACTTCGATATAGTCGAGCGTAAAGGGCGCGGGATGTCCGTTCTTTGCGCGTTCGGCGCCCCATTTGGTGGTCTCGGCGTCGCCCGTGGCGTACTCGATGGCGTCGAGCGCATCCTGTATCAGCACCTCGACCTCCTTGTCATCGTAATAGTCGCCGTTGCGGCCGTCGCACGACATGCCGGCGTTGCAGACGAACATCGCCTGCGCCCCGATGTCTTCGCAGTATTGCAGGAATTCGTGGTAGCCGAAGCCGTTGGTCGAGTGGTAGCCCCAGAGGTTGTACTCGCCCTTGCGGAGTTCGGGCTTGCCGATGGTGTTTTTCCAGTTCACGCGGTTCTCCATCGTCAGCCCCTCGACGATACAGCCGCCGGGCCAGCGTATGAAGGCCGGTTTGAGGTCGGCGACGAATTGGGCGACGTCCCTGCGCAGGCCGTTGGACCGGTTGTGGAAGGTCTCCTGCGGGAAGAGCGACACGTAGTCGATCTCCAGTGCGCCCGCCGAGTCGAAACGCAGGGCGAACCGGCCGTCGTTCATGGTCTGCGAGGGCTTCATGACGGCTTCGAAATATTTCCACTCCCCGTCGCCCTTGAGCGTGAAACGTTTCGAGGCGATGACCTCGTTTTGCGCCGTGAGGATTTCAGCCGTCACGCCGCCCTTGTAGCCGGGTGCGGCCTTGATGTAGAAACGCAAGTCGTATTTTTTGCCCGCTTCGACGGCCAGTTCGTAGAAACCGCTGTTCACCAGCCTGAACGGGGCTGCATGGCGGTCGATGGTCAGGTACATGGCCTTCGATGCTTCGACGCCCAGATGGTCGGTGTCGCCGATGCGGACCGAGTATTCGCCGTCGGCCGGACATTCGACCGTCCAGCCCGGATGTTTGTCCTCGATATTCCACGGAATACTCCAGCTTCGCAGGTGTTCGGGCGAGGAGTAGACCGATTTATGGGGCGCGTAAACGCGCTTGTCTCCGGGATTGTAGGTACAGCCCGACGGAAGATTCGCCTCCTCGAAGCCGCGGTTGAAGATCAGTTCGGCATAGATGCCGCCGTCGGCCGAGCGGTTGATGTCTTCGAAGAATACGCCGTACATCGTCGGGGCGATTTCGGCTTTTTCCTGCGCAACGTCGATATCGATGCGCGTCAGGGGAATTTCCTGCGCCGTTGCGGCCGGGACAAGGCCTGCCGCTCCCAAGGAAAGCAGTGCTAATAGTTTTGTTCTCATTGTCTTGCTGGTCGGAATGTTATTTGCAGTATTTTTTCAGCAGGTCTATTTCGGCCTGATCGTAGGGGGTGAAGTCGCCGTGGTAAATATCGTGCTGCCACGGCCCTTTGTATTCGCCGTGTTCGGGGCGGTGGCCCCACGGGAGGTCGGTCTGCGTCTTGCCGTTCACCAATCCCCACATCATGCAGCCTACCTCCTCTTCGGCGAAGACGGGCAGTACGGTCGGGATCGTCGATGCGGCGGGACGGTTCATCCATTCGGTGCAGATCACCGGACGCCCCTCCTTTTTCAGCTCGCGGCACGTGTTGCGCGTGTGGTTTGCATCGGCGTAGCAGTGGAAGCTGACTATGTCCGAGTTGTCGAGACAGAAGCGGTTCAGCCCCTCGTTGCCGCACCATACGCCGACGGTGATCGGCTGTTTGACATCGACCTCGCGCGCCCACTTCACGACGCTTTTCAGCAGCGGCAGGCTGCGGTCGCCCAATCCGCTGTTGGTGGGTTCGTTGTAGAGGTCCCATACGAAGATGCGGTCGTCCTGACCGAAGCGGGTCATGATCTCCTTGACATAGGTTTCGAGCAGGGGATGCGTGCGCTCGTCGATGACCATCGTATGGCCGGGCGAAGGCGACCACGCCCATGCGTACCAGCCTTTGAGCGGTTCGGGCTGCGGTCCGGTCACGGGATCGGCGTTGGCGCCGAACACGCAGTCGTCGAAGAAGATCGGCATTGCCTTGATATGGTGTTTGTCGCAGATTTCCAAGAATTTGTCGAACGCTTTGATGAAATGTTTCGGATTCTCGGCATAGACGGCGTACTGAAGTACGACGCGGGCGCAGTTCAGTCCCGTCTCTTCGGCCAGTGCGAGTTCGCGGTCCATCACTTCGGGCAAGAAGCTAGTCTTGTCCCACATGGCCGTATAGTTGATGGCATTGGCGGGGATGTAGTTGAAGCCGCAGAACCATGGATTGGCTTCGCCCCATGCCTGTGCCTGCGCTTTGGTCCAGCGTTCCGAAGCGTTTGCGGCGGTCGCGCAAACCGTCAGAACCGCCAGTACGGCTGCGAATAGGAAGGTGGTCTTTTTCATCGGTATCGGTTTGAAGTTTTGTTGTATTCGGTCAGCGCTTTGTAGAAGGCGTCGATATTGGCATGGGGCGTTTCGGGCGGCACGTCGCAGCCCGACGACAGGATGAAGTTCGGATATGCCGCCGTGGCGTTCAGCAATTCCTGCGTCGCGCGGTACATTTCGTCGGCGGACGCCTGCTTGAACAGTCCCACGGGGTCGATGTTGCCCATGACCAGCGTATCTGCGGGACATGCTTCCAGCGCTGCGACCATCCCGGCCTGATTGCCGAAGTGGTAGCCGGCCGAACCGGTCTCGACCATGGCTTCGGTGCAGTGCCCCGTATTGCCGCAGTTGTGCAGCACGACCAGAAAATGGTCGTCCTGAACCAACTCTACGATCCGTCGCACGTATAGGGAGGAGTAAAGGCTGCAATCCTCGTTGGAAACGAGTCCGGCGGCGGGTTCCGCAATCACGACGCCCTGCGCACCGCTCGCTTTGAGCGCCATGCAGTAATCGCCGATGAACCGCGTGCATTTCTCCAGCAGCAGCTGCACCGTTTCGGGTTCGGTGAAAAGGGCTGTCATCAGTTCGGTCATGCCGAAGAGCCGTCCGGCCAGCGAGAACGGCCCGATGCAGCCTGCGAACAGGGGCTTGTCGCCGAGGGCTTCGGCGACGATGCGGTTGGCCTTGAGGTATTGCGGGACGCGGCCGGTTTCGAGCGTCGGGATTGCCAGCGTCTCGATCTCCGCAAGGTCGTGTACCAGAGTGTCGGTGACGCTCGGAACTTCGTTTTCGGGAAAGACGATGTTTGCGCCGAAGGCCTCCGCCTCTACCGTCAGATCCATGATGACCGAGCATGCGTCGGCCGGGTAACGGTCGTTGAGGGCCAGAATGGCGCGGGCGTGCACTTCGCCGTCGGTGACGGCGTCGCGCACCGTGTAACCGCACAGTTCGATGCCCGGATGGGTCATGATCGGAATCGCCAGACGACGCCGGCCGTTTCGGGCTGATTCGGCCCAAGCTTTCATATCGAGTGTTTTCATGTTCATCGTATTGTCTTTGATTGTCAGGAGATTCTGCGTTTGTAGCATGCCGTGTTGCGGCAGATCGTACAGCCGTACGGTTTGCGTTCGACCCGACTGCCGATGCCGATGATGCCGCTGACCGATTTGATCGGGTACATCAGCGAGCTTTCGGTCAGTTCGATGCCGCAGGGCCGGTCCGGAAGCATGCCGAACAGCAGATGCTGTTCGGTAACCCTCCATCCGCAGTATCCCGGACTGTAGGGGAGTGTGTGCGGTATGTCCAGATCGCAGTCCAGCTGCTGTTCGAGTTTTGCGACGCAGGCTTCGGCCAGTACGCTGCCCACGGAGTCGGCGATGAATTCCCGGACGCAGTCGCCCGACTCCCTGTAGGTGCGGCGGAACTCTTCGAATTCGCGTCCTGCCGTAGCCACGAACAGGCAGAACAGCTCCGCGCCCGCCAGACTGTCGGTGATGATTTTGCCGGGGCGGAAATTCACGCCGCCGATCTCGATATGCAGCGGCGTCAGCACCTGCCCGTTGCATATCCGGTAGAGGATGCGTGGTCTGCAGACTCGTTGCGTTTGGGCGAGCACCTCGTCGAGCATGGCGAGTATCTCAGGTTCGGGCGTTCCGTCGCCGTAGCCCATGGTGCGGTAGATCTCCTGCCGGTCGATCGCGAGGTCTTTGTAGTCGATGTCTATTTGCCGGGTTCGCATGGTGTGCGTCGTTGGATTCAGGCGATGTTGAGCAGTTGTTTTGCGCCCGTGACGGCTGCGTTGGCGTTCGAGGTGTAGAGGTCGGCGCCGATCTGCGCGGCGAATGCCGCATTGACGGGCGCTCCGCCTACCATGACCTTCACCTTGTCGCGCAGGCCGGCTTTGCTCAGTTCCGTGACGACGTTGCGCATGTAGTTCATCGTGGTCGTAAGCAGGGCCGAAAGGCAGAGTATGTCTGCATTGTGCTCCTCGACGGCTTTCACGAACTTTTCACTCGATACGTCGATGCCGAGGTTGATGACTTTGAAACCGCAGCCCTCGAACATCGAAGCCACGAGGTTCTTGCCGATGTCGTGCAGGTCGCCTTTGACGGTGCCGATCACTACGGTACCGACGTACGATTCGACTCGGCCGCTCATGTGGGGTTTGAGCACCTCCAGCGCGCCTTTCATAGCGCGTGCAGACATCAGCAGGTTGGGGACGAATGCTTTGCGGTCTTGGAACCGCTGGCCGATTTCAGCCATGCCGGCGGTCAGGTAATCGTTGATGATCGTCTGGGCGTCCATGCCGGATTCGATCGCTTTGCCGACCAGTTCCTGCGCAAGTTCGAGTTTGCCGTCCACGATCGCCTGCGAAATTTGGTTCATATCTTCCATGGTCGTAGGTTATTTTAGTTGTGTATTGGCTATGTCTATGAATGTGAGCATGTTTTCGAGCGACGTGTCGCTTTCGACCGAGTGCGAGGGCGAGAATATGTAACCGCCGTCGCGGCCCAGTTCGAGCAGATGCCGGGATTCCCTCGCTACCTCCTCTTTGGTGCCGAAGGGCAGGGTTTTCTGCATCGACAGACCTCCGTGGAAAGCCAGCCGTCCCCGGTACCGGCCCAGCAGGTCGTCCACGTCCATCACTTCGGGCTGGAAGGGGTTGAAACAGTTGAGTCCGATTGAGATCAGGTCGTCGAACAGTTCGTCCACGTCGCCGCAGCTGTGTATCATCACGTATTTTCCAGCCTGACGGACACGGCCGTACATGCGCTGCAGGCGGGGATAGATAAACTCTTTCCAGAGGTCGTATCCCATGATCAGTCCGATCTGCTGTCCCCAGTCGTCGCCGAAGTAAACCGCGTCGATGTCGTATTCGAGGGCTTTGTCGATCTGGCGCAGGTTGTAGTCGCAGATCGCGTCGAGCAGCTGGTTCACGAATTGGGGATTGATGTAGAAATCCATCAGCAGGTTTTCGATGCCCCGCAGCGTCCATGCCCGTTCGTAGAGCGAGAATCCGATCTGGAACACACGGAACATGTCGGGCTTTTTGCTGATTTCGCTTTCGATGTCGGCGAAGAAGCGCGGGTCGAGCGGATCGGGAAACGTGTAGCCTTCGAGCGTGGGGTTTTCGAGGATGCAGCCCTTCACGTCGCCGATATCCTTGTCTACGCTGCGGTCCCAAACCACGCCGAAGACATCGCGGACATAGTCGCCGCCCAAATCTTCGAAGAAGCCGATGTCGCTTCCCAGCTGCAGGATATGGTTGCCCAGTACCGGGTCGAGGTCATCCGTGTCGTAGTACTGCATGAGAGCCTCTTTCGGCTCTTTGGTGAATTTGAAAGACCAAGGAACGTAAGGCGGCTTTTTACCGTCGAGGACGCACTTGATTACTTCTCGTTTGGTCATATCGTTGGTTTATAAAAAATGAAGCGAATTGGTTATACAAATATATAGGGTAAAAAGTCTGCTGTCTACCGTGTAATTTGCAAATAATTGTGTTATATTTGCACTAAGGGCCGTTCCTTCGATAATAATATAAGATCATGCTTTACGAAACCATTATTCCGGCATCCGGATCGTCGTTTACGAAGAAGAATTTTATATTCAAACACTTTCCGCCGGACTGGCATTATCATCCCGAATACGAGCTGGTCGCCATTACGGAGGGGGTTGGCAAGCGTTTCGTCGGAAACGGCGTCAGCGAATTCTCGCCGGGCGATATTGCGTTTATTGGCTCGAATGTGCCCCATTTTCATCTGAGTGACCGGGTTTACTATGAAAACAACGATCTGTATTGTTGTTCCGAAGTGATCCAGTTCAACCAGAATATCTTTCCGGCCGATTTCCGCACCATGCCCGAATTCGGACCGATCGTACGGCTGTTGGACGAAAGTTCCCGCGGCCTGCTTTTCCACAACGACGAGGTGCTGGAGCGCATCCGTACCCGTCTGTCGGATTTCGAACGGCTGGACGGCCTGAAACGGCTGATGGAACTTTACCGCATTCTGGGAATGCTGAGCCAGACTCCCGATTTTTCCTATCTGTCGATCGCCGAGGTGGACTACAACCGGGTCAAAGACCTGCATAACCTGCCGGTTTACCGGGCATATCAGTATCTGGCCAATAATTTCAAGGAGCCGGTTACGCTCCGGCAGGTGGCCGGATACGCCGGACAGAATCCCACGGCGCTATGTCGGAATTTCAAGCAATCGACCGGACGCAGTATTTTCAACTGCCTGCTGGAAATCCGTATCGACTTCGCATACAAACTGCTCGTCAATTCCGATTTCAGCATCATACAGGTGGCTTATGAATCGGGGTTCCGCAACATCTCGCATTTCAATCACAAATTCAAGGAGATGTCAGGCCTCTCGCCGCTGGAGTACCGCCGGGCGCATCAGGGGAAGTCGAGGACCGAATATTCGGAGGAAGAACTTACGGCCGCGGCCGGTGACGAATGATTCGAAATAAGGCTGGTCCCGAAAGAGAACCAGCCTTATCGTTTCGGACCGTCTACCGGGCCAGCACCCTGCGGGGACCTTTGACGCGTATCTCGGCGGAGTGTTGTCGCCGGTCCGCTTCGGAGACGGGCTGGGAGCCGCCGATATAGAACGAGATGCGTCCCGGACAGCAGGCCGTAGTGCCGTCTACATCGACCAGTGCGAGATTACGGGGCGTAAGGGTGAATTCGACGATCTGTTCCTCACCCGGTTGCAGATGAATGCGCTTTACGCCTTTCAGCGCCCTAATCGGCTTGGGCTCCGGAGCGTCGGGATGGCTGACGTAAAGCTGTACCACTTCATCTCCGGCTACGCTACCTGTATTGCGGACGCGGGTTACAACCTTCACGGACTCTCCGGTGACTGTGGTTTTGGCGGAGCATACCGGAGTGTCATATCTAAAAGTCGTGTAGCTGAGTCCGTATCCGAACGGATAGAGCGGTCGTCCTTCGAAATAGCGGTAAGTGCGGCCTTTCATCGAATAGTCGTTGAAATCAGGCAGTTGTTCGTCGTCTGCATAGAACGTGACCGGAAGTCGTCCCGACGGGTTGCAGTCGCCCCATAAAATATCGGCTACGGCTGTTCCGGCGGCCTGTCCGCCGTACCATGCCTGCAGAATCGCATCGGCATTTTCGGCCTCCCACGGGAAAGCCATCGCACTGCCTGACATCGAAACGAAGACGAGCGGAATCCCGATCTGTTTTACAACCTGCATCACTTGGGTCTGGACTTTTGGAAGCATGATGCCGGTGCGGTCGCCGCCGAGGAATCCGTCGAGTTTTTCGCGTCCTGCGTCGCCCTCTTCGCCTTCCAGCCGGGGTGAGATGCCGCCGACGTAGATCACGAGGTCGGCGCCTTCGACGGCTTTGCGTATTTCATCGGCCCCGGCTTCCGGCGTGGTGTAATCCGAAGCGCGCAGGTAGACGATCTCGGCACCCGTTTTCGCCCGTATGCCTTTCAGCGGTGTGACGATCTCCGACGGGAATCCGTTGTAGTTGCCCAGCTGGACTTCGGGCGAATCGGCATTTGGTCCGAGTACGGCGATGCGGCGCAGGTTGTGGCGCAGCGGAAGCAGTCCGTTGTTCTTGAGCAGCACCATGGATTCGTGCGCCATCTTCAGAGCATGGGCCTTGTGCGAATCGGCTTCCAGTACCGAATAGGGAAGTGTGGCGTAAGGATCGCGCTCCTGCGGATCGAATGCGCCGAGTCGGAACCGGATCGTCAGCAGCCGTGCGAGCGATTCGTCGATCACGGCTTCGGAGATAAGCCCCCGCTCGACGGCTTCGGGCAGGTAGGCGAAGATTTCGCCGCAGTCCAGATCGGTTGTATGTATCACTGCATCCGCCGCGGCCGAGGCTCCGTCCGGATGGGTTTTGTGGTTTTTGAAGAAATCGTCGATCGCTCCGCAGTCCGAAGTGACGTAGCCCGTGAACTCCCATTCGCCGCGCAGAATCTCCTGCATCAGCAGGTCGCTGGCGCAGCACGGTTGCCCGCGGAACCGGTTATAGGCGCCCATCACGGCGCTCACTTTGCCGTCTACGATCAGGTCGCGGAATGCTGGCAGGTAGGTGTCCCATAAATCGTAGTCGCTTACGTCGGCATCGAAGACATGGCGCGAAGGTTCGGGGCCGCTGTGGACGGCATAGTGCTTGGCGCAGGCCGAAGTCTTCAGCAGGACCGGATCGTCGCCCTGCAGTCCCTCTGCGATGGCTTTGCCCAGCAGTCCGGTCAGGTAGGGGTCTTCGCCGTAGGTCTCCTGTCCCCGGCCCCAGCGCGGATCGCGGAAGATATTGATGTTCGGGGTCCAGAACGTAAGGCCCTTGTATTGGATGCCGCCTTTGCCCGTGCGGTTGGCTTCGTTGTAGATGGCGCGCGCTTCGGTCGAGGTGATGCTGCCCATTTGCCGTAACGCTTCGGGATCGAACGTCGCAGCCATCGCTATCGCCTGCGGAAAGACGGTCACTTTGTCCCACGAGCGGCCGACGCCGTGCAGACATTCGTTCCACCAGTTGTAGGCCGGGATTCCGAGCCGTTCGATCGCGGGCGTGAGATTCTGCATCTGGGCGGCCTTCTCTTCGAGGGTCAGCCGTGAGATGAGGTCCTGCACCCGATCGGAGATCGGGAGGTCGGGGTTCCGGAAAGGGTATTCCTGAGCGTGGACTGTCAGTACGAAGAGGCTGGCGATCCCGAATAGCAGACTGCGGAGTGATTTGGTCATTTTTTCTGTTTATCCGTTTGAGTGACTGGCAAGATGCCTGATGCAAAATTAATAAAACCTATGGAGGCGAACAAGTCCGCTCCATAGGTTTTTGCAGAGAGAGACCGTTATTTGGTAAATACCGTTTTCGTACGGGAACAGGTGCCTTCCCATCGCATTTCGACGGGATCGGCCGGGTCGGTTTTGTCGATATAGTTGTAGTACATGTAGAATGTCGTGACTATATACGATTTGTGCGAATTCTGTACGTCTACGGTCCGTTCCACGAGGATTTTGTTCCGCGGATTCTTCGGGTCGAGGTTCGGTTCGTCGCGGTTTATCTCGATGATGTCGGGATGCAGCGGCGTAAAGGTCAGTGTGGAATCCGCGTTTACGGTCATGTTCATCCGGTAATTTTCCCGGTTGGAGACGCGTTCGGAGGTATTGCCTGCGTAGAGCGATACGGTGGAGGGATCGACCACGCGCAACGTACGGGTCATGCGGACGTCGATGAAATCGCCCGTAGCGACTTCCCGGATCGTACCCGACAGCGAATAGGTGCCCGTATAGGCGTTCGAGAGGACGACGTTCATCAGGATCGTACTGTATTTCGGCTCTCCGATCCTGTATTCCGAGGTCGAGACGATCGAGATCGGAAGAACGAAATTCTTGTCCTTATCGATCTTGTCGAGATTGAAACTGATCGGAACGTCGGTGTATTCCGTTCCGGCTTTGATGATGATGCCTTCCCCGTTGAAAGAGTAGCACTCTTCGGGCAGCAGTTCGTAATAGAGACTGCGGTCGTTGCGGTATTTCTCCCAGTTGTATCCTTCGAGGGTGTCGGGGTTGACCGCCAGATCGACCCTGACGTCGCGGTCGAGTTTCGACGATCCGTTTACGGCGACGGTGATGAGCGTGTCCCTGACATTCGCATCCACATAGTTGAGATCGTACTCGCGGAAGCCGTTCTGGTTGATCAGCACGTGTTTGATGAACAGCTCGTCGTCGAGCTGGTTGTTGTTGCAGGCCGTGAAAAATGCCGTTGCGGCAAGCAGGAATATAATTGCTTTTTTCATAAGTCGTGTTCGTTTTGCGGTTACTACCAGCCCGGATTTTGGGTCAGTTTGGTGTTGCGCTTCAGTTCGTCGTCGGTGAACGGCCAAAGATACATCTTGTCCATGAAAACCTTGGTTATCTGCGTCGGCGTGGTTTCGTAGAATCGTTCTTTCTGCGTGCCGGACCCCTTCATGTCGACGTTCATACCCATTACGGCTTCGTTTTCTTCCGTTGCAGCGTCTTTCCAGCGGCGGAGATCGAAGTAGCGCGATCCTTCCATGAAGAATTCGATCTGGCGTTCGCGCTTGAGTTTATCGCGGAAGGTGTCGGGCGACCTGTATTCCGCATCCGTGAGATCGGGCAGTCCGGCGCGGAAACGCACCTGCCGGAATGCTTTTCTGATCTCGTTCACATCGCGCTTTACGATAAACGGTTCGTCATAAATTACATGGTTGAATTCGTACGCTTCGCCGTCGGGAAGTTCATTCAATGCTTCGGCATACCATAACAATACGTCGGCGTAGCGAATTTCGGGATGCGGCTTGTAGGTCGTTCGTCCGCCTTCGTCCCACGAGTCGTCGGGGTCGTAATATTTTTTGATGCCGATGCCGGTGAGCGGGAAGTTGTAGGGACGCGACAACTGTTTCCCGTCTTGGCCCGCGCGGTAGTAGTTGCAGCGGAAATTCTGGTATCTCTGGTCGGCGGTGCCGTTTTCCCAGATGCAGCCGTTGTAGGCGATCGAAGCGTAGAACCGCGGTTCGCGGTTGAGCCACATCCGGTGACAGTCGTTCGGGACAAACGGATCGTTGGTGTCTCCGGTGGTGAATCCCGATGTGTAATAGGGATATTCGCTACTTGCCTGATCCTTGTCGCGGCCGTCCCGCATGTAATAGGCATTGACCTGTTTGAGCGTGGCCGCCATGTTGTTCGTGCCGTTGTGCGAATAGGGGAATGCCTTATAGACGAACGAGTTGACGTCGGCGCCGCTCTGTCGCATAAAGATGAATTCGTTGTTGAGCGTTACGGGAGTCTCTCCGTTGAAGAGCTGCGCATAGGATTCAAAAGGATCGATGCCTCCGGCTCCTTCGGGGAATGCCGCCGTGGGGACATTCGGTGCCAGAGGTGCCGTTGTCGCGGTAGCCCTTACCGTTATCAGTTCGTAAAGTCCCATTTCGATCACCTCCTTGGCCGCTGCCGCCGCCCGCGCCCATTTGCGGATGTCCTTTTCCTGCGGAATCAGGTTGCGGCCTTCGTTGTCCTTGACGTTGAACAGGTCTGTGTTGCCGTTGAAGAGAGGCGAGGCGGCATAGAGCAGTATCTTGGCCCGCAAGGCTAATGCGGCGCCCTGCGTGGCGCGTCCGACCCATGTCGAAGCATATTCCGAAGGCAGGATGCGGGCTGCGCGTTCCAGATCGGAGAGCATGAAATCGACCATTTCGTCGATCGTGGCGCGCGGGAGTGCCAGCTCTTCGTAATCGAGCGAGATGTCCTGTCCTTCGTCGGGTACGATCGGGACCGGACCGTATTGGCGCATCAGGGTAAAGTAGAAATAGGCGCGCAGGAAGCGGGCTTCTCCCTCCATGCGTTCCCGTTCGGCCGACGAGACCTCCAGACAGCGGTGAACGTTGTGGATGAAAATCGAAGCCGTACGGATTCCGACATACATTGCATTGTAGCGGTCTTCCCAAACGGGGTTCGTCGATGAGTACTGCCCGTTCTGGTAGAGTTCGCACGAGGCGTTTGCATCGTTGTAGATCGCTTCGTCCGATGCGAAGTAGAGGGCGCCGTTCGAGAGCGACGGAGTGCTGCTCAGTGAGCTGTAGACCTCCCAGAGCCACTGTTTCGTGGTGTTTTCGCGGACGAAGATCGAGTCGTACTGCTGCATGTCTTTCACATACTGCTGGACGTCGAGAAAGTCCCCGCACCGGATCATGCTCAGTGCGGCAAACATGACGATCAGAATGTTTCCTATTTTTTTCATAATAATCGGGATCTTAAGGTTAGAAGCTGACGTTCACGCCGAATGTATAGGTTCTTTGGATCGGGTAGGAGTTGCCGTCCTTGCTGCCCATTTCGGGGTCCCACCAATCGAACGACGACCAGCAGGCGAGGTTATAGCCGAGGAAGAAGATGCGTGCCTTCTCGACCCGGAATTTGCGGGTGAAAGCTTTCGGGAGCGTATAGCCCACTTCGAGGTTTTTCAGGCGAAGGTAGTGCCCGTCGCGCAGCCACCATGTGGACCATTTGGTGTTGTTTTCGCGGGGACCGTACGAGAGCCGCGGGAAAATGGCGTCTTGGCGTTCGGTGGCGGGGTCTCCCGATATTTCGCGTGATATCCAGCGGTTCTTGGGGTCGGCTACTACCGAAAGGATGTTGCCGGCGTCGTTTGCGATGAACGGGAACGTGGAATAACCTTCCATAATGAAGTCCATCTTGCCCGTACCCTGAAACAGAATGCTGAAATCGATGCCTTTCCATTGGGCGCTCAGTCCGAGACCGTATACGAGTTCCGGGGTTCTCGTGTTGCCGATCGGAACGATGTCGTCGTCGTTGATGACGCCGTCGCCGTTGACGTCCTTATACTTGATGTCGCCGGGCATCAGTTCCTGTCCGTACTGGGTCGGGCTGCTGGCGATTTCGGCTTCGTCCTTGAAAAGACCAAGTGCGATCAGACCGCGGTTCTGTTCCCATTTGTAGCCCTGCGTCATGCGGTAATAGAGCGCATTGGCCGCTTCGTCGTATTTCAGCACCTTGTTGTAGGCATAGGTCAGGTTGCCGCGGAGCGTGAAGATGAAGTCCTTGCCGATACGCTGCGTGTAGCCGAAGTTGCCGTCGATACCCTCCGAGCGCATGGAACCCACGTTGCCCCAAGGACGTTGGTCTATCGATCCGCCGACCAAAAGGCCGGTAGTGCCGGGTAGGAAACCGCGCCGTATGAAGATGTCTTCGCGGTGGTCGCGGAAAATATCCACCGTCAGATCGAACCGATCGGCGATTTTCAGGTCGAGACCGAGGTCCTGCTTGGTGGTGACTTCCCATGTCAGGTTTTGCGAACCCATGAGTTGTACGAGTATGCCGTCAGCCCTGTTTGCCCCCATATTTCCGAAATTGACGCTGTTACCGCCTGTTACCGTGGTGATATAAGGGAAGCGTGTTCCGCCGCCGATGCGGTCGTTGCCGACTTGGCCCCATGAATAGCGGATTTTGAGCATGGTAAGCCACGGCATATGTTTCTTGACGAATTTCTCGTTCGAGATCACCCAGCCCGCGGCGATTGCAGGGAAGAAACCGAAGCGTTCCTTCGGCTCGAAATTCTCCGATCCCGTATATCCGAAGTTGAATTCCACCAGATAGCGGTCGTCGTAACCGTAAGTTACGCGGCCGGAGAGGCCCATGTTGCGCTGGGGAACCGATTTGAAGACATTGTCATTGACATCGTTTTCCGAAAACGACTGCATGTAATAGTAGAGCAGACCGCCGACCCGGTGCTTGTTGAAAGCTCGGTCGTATGCCAGTTGCACTTCGCCGTAGGCGCGCCGGGAGCCGTAGACGTCCGATGTTTGCCAGAGCGGTTGCTCGTCTATGATCCGCGACGTAATCAGATTGCCTTCCATGTCGCGGACTCGTTCTGCCTTGTACAGAGCCGGCATTTTCAGGCGGCCCAGATTGTGCCGGTTGTAGGCGTCATAGGAGAACCGGCCGGTAAAATGCAGCCCTTGCGTAATAAAACTCAAGTCCTGTTTCAGTCCGATGTTCGATTCCACCTTGTTTTCCCAGAACGTGTAATAACCGGTGTGGTTGAGCAGTACATAAGGCGAAATGCCGTATCCGTCCGTACCGTAGGTCGGCAGCTGGCCGTTTGAATAGCGCAGGGGAACGGTGATCGGGGTCATGTAGGAGATCGACCTCCAGAAATCGTCGGTATTGCCGTCGGGTTTGGTGGTCATGCCCGGTTTGTGCTGATCGACGACCCAGCCGCCGAGACCGGCTTCGAGAATCGTGGTCTTGGTGATGTTGATGTCCGTGTTGATGCGGAAGTTGTAGCGTTTGTAATTGGTGTCCGTATCGTAGTTCTCTTTCAGCGAATCCTTGAAAAGCCCGCCCTGTTTGTAGTAGGAACCGGAAATATAGTAGCGGGCTGTCGAACCGCCGCCGCTGATATTGAGCGAAGTTTTGAATGTCGAGGTGCTTTTTTTCAGCAGGGCGTCGTGCCAGTCCACATTGGGGTAGAGGTCGGGATCGAGATTGTATTTGATGATTTCCAGATCGCTCGCGTCGTATACGGGGTCCTGATACCGCGACGCACGGGCTTCGTTGGCCAGCGAAGCATAGGTTTCCGCATCGACGAATTCACGTTCGATGGCGGACGAGGAGATGCCGTATTCGGCTTTGAAATTGATGTTCACCTTTCCTGCTTGTCCGCGTTTGGTCGTGACCAGTATGACGCCGTTGGCGCCGCGCTGACCGTAGATCGCCGTAGCGGAGGCGTCTTTCAGAACGGAAAACGATTCGATATCCTCGACGTTGATTTCGTTGAAATCGCGTTCGATGCCGTCTACCAGCACCAGTGCCGATGCGTTGGCGCCGAATGTCGAGATGCCGCGGATCCAGAATTCCGAAGCGTCCTTGCCCGGTTCGCCCGAACGCTGTACGGCGATGATACCCGGAACGTTTCCCGCCAGCGAGTTGGTGATGTTGGCGGTGGGGACTTTCAGATCCTCCATTTTGATCGATGTGACCGCTCCGACCACCGATGCTTTCTTCTGGAAGCCGGCGCCGACGACCACGACCTCCTCCATTGCATTGGAATCTTCTGCCAGTTTGACGTCGATACGGGTTTTGCCTGCGATCGGAATATCCTGCGTCGCATATCCCAAGTAGCTGAACGAGAGCGTTTCGTTGGCTCCGGTTTTGATTTTGTATTTACCGTCGATGTCGGTGTTAGTTCCCAGTCCGGGCTGGTTTTTCACGATGACGTTTACGCCTACCATAGGCTGCCCCTGCAAGTCGAGGACCGTGCCGGTGATCGTATACTCTTTGCTTTGAGCAAATGCGGAGACCGGATTACCCCCCCCCAGCATGATGCTGCATACGGTCAGTATATATAGTATAAGTTTCTTCATAGCGAACTATTCTACGGTGATTTTACAAATTCGGTTGTTTTCTTTGTCGGCCACATATACGGTCGAGCCGTCGTCGCTGACCGCAACACCGGTCGGGAATTGTAATTGTGCTTCGAGCGGATCACCCTCCGTGAAGCCGAGCTGTCCTCCGATGCCGGCATAGGTGGTGACGGTGGCTGTTCCGGCATTGTCTACAATGCGGCGGATGCAGTGATTCCACGTGTCGGCAAGGAAAAAGTCGCCCTGCGGGCCGGTGCACATCTGGTAAGGCTGGTTGATGCGCGCATCTTCGCCTACGCCGTCCTGATAGCCCAGCTGCCCGTCCATGCCGACCCATGTGTTGGGTTCGCCGAGCGTTTTCGTCGCGAAATCGTATTCCATGCGGACGATGGCCGAATGAGACGCTCCGCCGAGAGCCAGCGCGTAGAGGTATTTTCCGTCGTGGCTCCAGCAGTACGTGAAATCGGTGTTGTTGTTGAAACATTGCACGAGTTCCACCATCTCCTGTTTGTCGCGGTCCCATCGCAGTACCATGCCTTTGTAATAGTCGTTGATGAACAGTTCTCCGTCCACGGGATTCAGGATCGAAGCGTTCGAACCTGAGCGGGGCGCATAAGTCTTGTGACGCACGAATCCGTCTGAGCGCAGCAGAAAGACGGTCGAAACATTCGAAGAGGAGCCTTCGACGCCGACGAAGAGCGTGTCGCAGGTCGTGCCGAAACTGATTGTGCGCAGGTTGTGCAGGCCGGGGGCGCGCCATGGAGTGCTTACTTTTTCATTGATCAGGTCTACCTCGCGGATACATTTGTAGGCATCGGCTTCGAGGACGTACAGCTTCTGATTTTCGTTGTCCAGAGCCAGACGCAGCGGGCGGGCGAATTTCGCCTCCTTGAATGTGCCGTCTTTGTCTTCGGCGTTGAAACCGCCGCCGCAGAGGGTGGAGAGGTTTTTCTTGAATTCGTACTGAAATTCCTCCTCGAAAGCCACTTCCTGCGCCTCTTCGCCCTCACCGATGGTTACCGTGACCTTGCCGGTGTCGGCCCGCGCGGGAACGATGGCATAGATGCGGTTGCCTTTTGCGCTGACGACGCGGGCTTCCCGGTTTTCGTCGTTGGCGATTCGAACTTTGACTTTCGACGGGTCGTAACCGAAGTTCTCACCGCGGATGATGAGTTTCGTCCCTACACCGCCCTCTTGGGGAGAATAGCTTTCGAGCACCACTGGCTTGTTCGGATCGTAGACGGCGTTTTTGTCGGTGTCGTCATCCGAGCAGCTGGCCATAAAAACGGCGCTGACGACAAAGCCCGATACATATAACAGGCGGATTCGTTGTAACAGCATGCTTTTCATTTGTGGAAGTTTTGGTTTTTTAATTAGGTTAATCTTATCGGGCCGCTATCCGCCCGTTTGGTTCTGATGTTATACAAAAGTACGATGACGGATTTTGGGTTTCTAATCGGATTTTTGCAAATTCTTGTGCTATATTTGCGTTGAATACCCGAAGCGAAAGATTCCGGATGAACATATGAACAAAGTGTTTTTACGCTGCAACTCCATTATCGGACTATATTATATGGTGTGTGAGTTATGCCGATCTTTGTAATCCGGCAGGACGATGCAACAAGCGGGGACTTCCTGCTGGAAGTCCTGCTTGTGCTAAATTAATTTTGCCGGGCCATGTGGAGTTGGCGGATTATGAACGAAGCGTGCGAGTCAGTTTACCAGAAAACGGCGTATATCGCGGTCAGGATGATGACGATGCCCAGCGCTCCGACCGTGAGACCGGGAGTGAAGTCGAAAGCCTTACCGCCGATGCTGTAAGCCCGGCTGCTGCGGGTGCGGCTCTGGCTGTTGGTGCGCAGCATCACCCCGATGAATCCGAGCAGGACGCCGAGCATGTAGATGGCGTCGAAATGGTAGCTGGTCCAGCGTTTACTGAAGAGAATTCCCGCCATGATGCAGATCGCCGCCAATATCAGGAGTACCCACGAGGCTCTGACCATGGAACGGCGTCCCGCGATTTTCGAGGTGTCGTCCTGCACGGATTCGCTGCGGTCCAGCAGCGAGATCGTTACGGCGATGACGACCAATACGATGAAGGCATAGCTCATGCGCAGGACGAAACCCATGTCCGGATATGCGAATTTGAGCGCGATGCCGACCGGGATCGTGAGTATCGAGGTCCATAGAGCGGCCCGGTTCGTAGCTTTTTTCCATAACAGTCCCATACCGAATACGACGGTCACGCCCGGATACACATATCCCGAATACTCCTGAATGTACTGGAAAGCCTGATCCAGTCCGCCCAGTAGGGGTTTGGCGGCGGCCATGGCGATAAATAACGCGCAGAATGCGACCATGCGCCCGACGTTAACCAGCCGTTTTTCCGAGGCTTCGGGGGAGATCAGCCGTTTGTAGATGTCCATGGTGAAAATCGTGGCCGTGCTGTTGATCATGCTGGCGAGCGAAGAGACGATCGCGGCGACCAGAGCGGCGAAGGCCAGACCCTTGATACCCGTCGGTGTGAAGTTCTTCAACAGCCACGGATAGGCGCTGTCGGCCGTGGTGATCGAATCTTGCAGCCCGTGGATCAGGTGGGGATTGGTGAACAGTACATAGGCCGTGATGCCGGGAATGACGACGATCAGCGGGATGAGGAGTTTCAGGTAACCGGCAAAGAGCAGACCCTTTTTTGCTTCGTGCAGCGAACGGGCCGCCAGTCCCTTCTGAATGATATATTGGTTGAATCCCCAGAAGCCGATATTGGTGACCCAGATCGACCCCAACAGCAGCGCGAGTCCCGGCAGGTCTTTCGAAATGTCGAACTGTTGCCCCGTGGCCGGATCGGAAACGACCGTTCCTTCGGGGATTATCATGCTGAGGTGGTAATCTCCGCCGGCGTCGCGGATCGTATGGAAGACGTTCTGCAGTCCGGTCCATGCGCTGCCGTCGGCCATAATCGTTGTCGAGGGGTCCGCGGCTTTGAGCGCGAAATAAACTGCTACCAGACCGCCGCCGATTAGGAAAACGACCTGAATTATGTCCGTCCAGACGACGGCTTTCAGCCCTCCGTATATCGAGTAGAGTCCTGAAAACAAGAGCAGTCCAACGACGCCCCACATCATCGGAATACCGAGTACCTGCTCCATGGCCAAGGCTCCGAGCCATGCCACGGAGGTCAGATTGACGAAGAGGTAGAGCAGCAGGAAGAAAATGGAGAAAGCGATGCTGACGCCGTGCCCGTAACGTTCGTTAAGCAGTTGCGGCATGGTGTAAATCCGCTTTTCGATCATGATCGGCAGCAGGTATTTCGCCACGAGAATCAGTGTGGCGGCCGCAATCCACTCGTAGGCGGCGATACCTATTCCTATCCGGAATCCCGATCCCGACATGCCGATAAACTGTTCGGCCGAGATGTTGGCGGCAATCAGCGACGCGCCGATGGCCCACCACGAAAGCGACCTGCCGGCGAGAAAATAATCCGACGAACTCTTTTCTTTGCTGAAGCGCGAGACGTACAGTCCGATTGCAATGATGATAAGCGCATAAACGCCGAAGACCAGATAATCCGCTGTTTGGAATCCTGCATTCATTGGTTTTAGGTTGGATTTAGATTGTTATACAAAATTACCGTTGGAAATTTCGTAAATCCTATGGAATTTTTGCTAAAAATTGTGCTATATTAGCAAATAAAGGCATTTTATATCTTTTTATATAAGTTAAAGAGTCTGATATGGTGGCCGGGATGATTTTTTCGGAATCTGAAGTCGTATCTCTGATAACATCTGAACGGTGATTTTTTCCGTACTTTTCTTTGATTTTGGCTGTGACTATTGCCTCTGTCGGAGTAATTTCCAACTGCGTGAAGAATTGTGTAGTCTGCTTATTGACAGTAGTACGCCCCATAATGGGCAATAATCCGCTCTTTTTCTGTTGCTTTTTTACATAAAAAAGCACGCTAAATGTGTTTTTCATGGTTACTTTTTTTGGTTGCAAAATTAGTTTAATTGTGTTTTAAATATCTGACAATCAGCGGACAACTAACGGACTTTACAAGGAATTCGTAACCAAAATCGGGGAAAATTCGTAACCAAAAATATTTTTGGGGTTTGGTTACGAATTAGTAACGATTTTTTGTCGCAGTTTGGCATTTTGCTGTCGTAACCACAAAAGAAAAAAACCTTATAGTGTGCTAACTATAAGGTTTTTACGTTGCTTTGGCCGTTGTTTGGCACTTATTTGTGCCGGCTTTTAGCGTTTTTAGTACCCCCTCAGGGGCTCGAACCCTGGACCCCAACATTAAGAGTGTCGTGCTCTACCAACTGAGCTAAAGAGGCATCAATCGTTAAATCAGGTAGTTACGGATGGTCGTGTGATTGATTTTCCCTTTAATGTGTACCCTCTGGAGAGCCTTTTCCCAACTGCAAGTGAATAAAATAGGGTTGTAATTTGTTAATTGTCATTTGATTAAGTCAATGGCTCTACATTGCTCAATGTGTTTTACCCTTGTGGTTTGTCATAATTGATTCGTTTTTAGTTATTTGTGATGATTTTTAGATGTTCATAGATCCCGACATCTATTCTAAAAAGAGAGGACAAACATTGCAATAGGGGTATATTTAAGCCCCCTTTGCAAAGTCTGTCCTCGTATCTGTTGAGAAAAACGCGCGAGAAAATTTTCCCCTCCTCCCTGCTCTCTCCTTTTAAGAGAGTGTATGTTGCTTTTGTTTTATTGAGGATACTTTGTGTTAAAATCTTCCAGAGTAATTCGATTGCCTCCTCTGGCAAAATTAGCTTTATGTCGGGCGTCTATATTTGCATGACAACGAATACACAAACATTGCAAATTAGACTGTCTATTATCTACCTTATTTCCATTTTTATGATGTGTTTGCATAAATAATTGGTCGAATGGATTTGTTATATGCAATCCACACTTCTCACAGGTGTATTCATGCAACTCTCGGTAGGCAAGACTAATTTTTGTCCAATCTTTGGTATAACCAAATATATCAACCTCTATATCTTTATTTTGGGCCTCCTCGTATGAATCATCTGCCCGCTTCAATATTTCAACAAAATCAGCAGATGTCATATTTGCAGAGTATTCCCCTAAAGCCATATTCATACAGTATTTGCAAAGAGGAAGATTACGAATCTCTACCTCTTGCATGTTATTATCCATATCTTTAACCGAAACTGGGTCCGTATTGGCTCGCCGATATTCAGATTTTAATGTTCCTGAATTTATGAAATCTTGAATTGTCTGGCACTCTCGAATATGAAAACGCGGTTTCCCGTATTTTGTCAAACGATAATTTCGTTTATACAGAAAAATCTGACGCTCTTGATTATCCTCCTCGTCAATTACAAAAATGCCTTTGTCTGTAAATTTGATATTTTTACGAATATCATTTATATCAACGTCCTCAATTTTTAAGGGTTTATAGCCAATGGCTTTATCAATGCGATACCCCATTGATTTTAGCAAGGACTTCAACCTTTCAAATTTGTAAATAGGTTCGTCATTGGCCATCGCATTCAGCATTTTTATTTACAAAATTTTCAAGCACTTCCTCTCCGCTGGTCACAATGCGGAATTCCACACGACGGGATGCTGTCGGATCAATCTCATTCTTCGTTTTATAGGTATATTCACCATTGCTGTCCAGCGATTTTCCATACGAAAGACCATTGGCCGTGAACCAAAATTCCAACAACTCTTTCTGCTCTTTTGTATATCGTTGAAATATGGGCATCTGCCTAAGATATATTAACACATTTAGCGCCCGTTCCTGAGAAAGAATAACATTTGCAACATAGGGATCTGCATGTTTTTTAGGATATGGGACGTTATCTGTATGACCCTCTATACGAATTTCCTGAATTTTGCTCCTTAAATTATCGTTAAGCAAAATATCGAAATACCTCGGTAAAAATTCATCGAGAATTGATTTGAACTGTGGAGTCAAATATGCGCTACCTTGTGCAAACAGAACTGTCGGATTATTAAATTTCATGGATAAGTCCCTCCCGATTGCCATTTGCCATTTAACGGTATCTTGCTTAAATTCAGAAACTAATTTGTCGTACAATTTATTCTTTGTCTCGACATAATTTGTAAGCACAGTCTGATTCTGTTGCACACGACTAATATATGCAATGGCAATGAAGAGGAAAATAATCATCAGCCCCGTCATCAAGTCAGAAACCGACATCCACACATTGGATTTAGCCATAATCAGTTCTTTCTAATCATTGCTTGAATACAAGCATCCAGTTCAGCCAGCGTGGTACTCAATCGAGCATAAAATTGTTTGTCCAATGCCGTAAGTTGTGTGTTGAGTGTTCTCGAACCCTGTGTAATGAATCCCACTCCCTCTTCTAAACTGCGTTTAGTATTTTGCCAAAATTGTTCGTTATAGTCGCGCAATTTATTGAGTTCCTCTAACTTCTGAATGAGTATTTGTACCCCATCAACGAAATTTCGCTGTTTACGAACCCATTCATTAAGCGATTTTGTCGATTCCTCAAACTGCAACATATTGTCTTTACTCAATGTAGCCGTCTCTTCGATTTGAGCAACGATCTTAACGAATTTTTGATCTTCAATAATAACTTGATTGAGCGCTTCAATCAATTGCCTCAATTTGCCACCATCGCTCACAAGCAAACGAGTATCACCAGATACTTTGGTCAACGTTGTAGATGTTTGCTCAAAATTGGCAGTCATCTCTTTATATTGTTTAGTTAAGGAGCTTATCATTTCTTTATTCTCCTGTTGCCAAACATTCAGACTTTCCACGCTTTTATTGAGTTGATCGAAATTTTCCTGAATCAATTTATTTATAAGCGAATTCATCTGCTTTTGGAATTCTTCGGTAACGCTTTTCATTACATCCACAAGGGCTTCCGTATTACTCTTTTTAAGGAGTTCCGAAAATTCATCAAATTTTCCAACAAGCAGGTTATTCGTTTCTTTCATCTTTTCTTCAATCTCGTCTACTTCGCTACGCAACACCATACTGAAATTTTTAATTTCATCCGATATTTCATTTTGAGCACCTGCAATACCACTTGTAATTTCAAGACATTCACCAACAAAGCTATTGATTGAGGTTGTAACGGCACCGACATTATCGAACTTTTTGGAGAATCCTTTCAATTCTCCAATATTAGCTGTTAAAGAAGAAACCGTTTCACTTATTGTTCGGTAAAAATGCAATTGAACCTCCAATTGCTGTTTATTTTGATTCCTCAGTTCTTCAAAAGCTTCTTTTGTTGTAGTATTCATCGCATCTACGGCTTTGCAAATTTGACCTGCGGCCATATCTATATCCGACATACCACCATCTTTTTCATCTAATGCCGAATTAACCTGCTTAGATAAAAATAAGGACCCAATCATACCTGCTAATGAGGTAAAAAAAGCCGTCTTTAAGCCACTAAGAAGTTTCGGAATACTATCATCAAGATTTTTTGTATCAAAATAAAGAAGACCTATTGTAATACCTGCAAATGTACCAAGAACTCCCAAAGTGGAAATCATAGAGGGTAATTGCTCAATCCAACGTCGTTTGACAATAAGTGTCCCTAACTTTCTTTGCCTGCTAACATAGAACAGGCAAAAAAAGAATGCAATTACTATGATAATTAGCGATATATAGGTTATGAGATTGAGCCTTTCTACGTTCATAAATAGCTGTTATTTAATTAGGTTCTAATTTATTATAAATACAGCTATTCTTTATGCGAATATTAGGCTTAATTATAGCATATTTAGCGGCGAAGAATTCTATTCAAACAAAAAATCCTCGACCGTATGGCCGAGGATATATCTTTTATATGAACTGCTCTAAATATTTCTCTTTGAATCCAGCCAGCGGGAATTTGAATACACCCTGTTTGCCATCCGTTGTCGTATAATCAAATATGACCGTATCACTCTTTATATGGGCATCAAAGAGATTAAGGGTGTGGTTAGATTTGGGAAATGTTATAAGATTAGATAACGGAAGTACAAAAATGCCTGTCTTTCAATCTTGCGGGTCTAACTGAAAGGAGAAACCTGCTATATCCTGCCCTCGTTTGCAGAATCGAATCGCCATATCCTTTTCAGGGTCGATGTCGAGTTCAAAATAATAAGTGAATTTCAATGGTGTAGGTTCTGCTGTTTTGCGTCCTACGAATAGACAGATATTGCAATCCCGTGCGTAAGTTACGGCTTTGGCAACATAGGAGTACTGAATATCATCGACAGTCTCGGTCTTTGCCTCTCATTCAATTTTTGGTGTTTTTCTTTTCATTTTAGCTAAAATTTATATTGTGATTAAATCTTTGATTATGATGTAAATATAGTGAAAATTTATGAAATATGCAAGTAATATAAAAAGGACAAACTTGGGCAAGCGGTTTAATTTATAGACCGTCTGCACAAGTCTGTCCTTAATTATGCGAATACTTTACTTTACCCTTTTATAGGTGTTTGTTTCAACATATTCTGCATCTAAATTATTCTCATATAAAACGAGTTTTGCAGAGGATAGTTCTTTAATTTCAAAGGTCTGCGTATCGCCCGATGCAGTTATTGTTAGCGTCTTTCCCGAAATAGAGTAGGCAATAGGCGTTGATTCTTCGGGAGTGGTGGAGTTGGTATATGTTGCATAATATGTTCCCTTTCCGTCTTCATTGAAAATGTACCCTGTATAGTAACCATCATTGGGGAATGTCTTGTCGAAATCATACTGTTCTCCTGCCTCAATTACGTAACCGACAGAATGGGTTAATTGCCATTCTCCGACAATGGACGCTTCATCCTTATCATCGGAACAAGCCGAGAAAGAAACAGCCACAAACATAGCGGCTACAATAAGAAACAACTTTTTCATAGTTGCAATAAGTTTAGGTTGTCGCTCCAGCACCAACGCGACGATTAATTTTTGGATTTAATGAAACAGAAAGCGTGGTGCCGAAAACTTATTTAGTCAAACAGGTCGTAGGAAACCCAAGGTATAAATAAGCAACAGCCCCACGCCTATATCCACAAATGGATATGACGCGAGAAGATGTCTGCCGTTCTCTACCTTGTCCGAATTTCCTACGTTCGTTTGACGAGAATAAGCAACACTTTCCGTGTTTGTCGTATGTCCCACAAAGATAGACAAGACAAACTAAAAAGCAAAACATCTTTCCGATTTCTCGGAACTGTTGCAGATTAAAAATAGACTTTACGCCTGCATAATCTCTTTAATCGTGGTTTGCTGGTCGTTTGATTCTGCATTTATCGACCTTACGCTAACATAAAAACAGAAATTAGAGGTTGCAAAATCTTCTCGGAATTGCAAAGCCCCTAATCTCTGTAATTTGCAGTTCTATTATGTCGATATGCAGGCCGAGTTTTACGCTCCTGCAATCTTCCTAATCACGCTGTCCATGTAAACAGCCTGTCCGCTCGCTAACCTGCCCCACCAACAGCAACCGTATTCCTCAATGACAACCTCTCCCTCTCGTTTCAGACGTTCTGCCAACCAGCTATCAATCAGCCACCATTCCATGACATCACCCACGAACGGATAGATATATTCTTCTGGCAGCAAGTTCTTATTCAGCATTTCATCCACGACTGCGGTTTGATTCGTCAGTACGCAGTTCTCCACTAATCGCCGTGCAGTCATAATAGGTGCTGTTGTGTGGCGATATTACGGAGCCATTGATTAGCGAATGTGGTGTGGTCTGCCTGCAAACGACGGTTCAGCAAAACACCTTCTTCCGTCCATCTAACGCTGTACTGCTCCATACCCATATAATCGTTGCGGTAATAGTAGGGAACGAATTGCTGGCTTTCTTTGTGCAGGGCGATAATCATTTCAGGGTCACGCATGGCATCTCCGTTCTGTCGTCCATAATGAGCCAGCGAAATGTGGTTGTACTTGTCTGTTCGGTCGATGATTTCAATATGAACAGGCATATAAACCCCGTCCGTATTGTCGATTTTAGTTGTTTGCAGAGCCAGTAATCCTCGTAAGATTTCTGACGCTTTTCTGTCTAATGTTTTCATGGTTTTGATTTAATTTTCACATTAGATAAGGGGAGGGGGCTTTGATCTGTCTAGCTGTTTGTAGACGGTATATAAACAAAAAACTCCGACTATTGTCGGAGCTATTTGGAGTTTGTTGTTGGAGGCGGTGGAGGTAGAGGCGGTGGCGCATTTTTTGATGTCAGCCCTCTGATTTGCACACTTTCTGGCGAATCATATTCTTTCTCATTGATTATCATGCTGTACTATTTTATTCTGGGTTTAGGTGGAGGGGGCGGGGTTGCCGTATTTGTTGTTTTCCCATCTTGTATTCTCTTGGGCTTACTTGTCCCTGTTGGTTTAGGAGGAGCAGTATCTAATTTATCATTTCGTATCATAAGCCTCTTATTTCTTTATAATAGTTTTAGGTGGAGGTGGAGGGACTGCATTAGTAGGGGTTAAACCAAGTTTTACTTTTACATCTCCTATAGGCTTGGTTGGAGGTAATGGCGGAGTTGGAATAGGCGGCGTTTTGCCTTCTGTTAAAATTGTATATGCCATATTATATGTCATTTATAAAGTTTCCTTAATCTGGTGATGGCTTAATGTATCTTGCTGTATAACTTTTAGTCCATTCGATGTTTTTTCAATAGATGAGATCGCGTGAGTGGTAGTTTTTTCTCGCAATTGATGTTGTTTTGGGCTGTTAAAAACGAGATTTACAAACACAAATCCCAAAATAAACGTAATACCTCCAATCATCAGCCATGCAGTTGGCCGATTATAACAATTATCTAATTTTCTATTTTTATCATATATTTCCCTGTCTCTTCTCTGTGCTTCATCATATCTTTCTTGGTCATTATCTGTGTTGTACTTCCCCCATAAATAGTTGTCAATATTCTGAATATTTGTGCGGCAATTTCTTTTTGCTTTTAAATGTGATAGGATATTCAGAATAATACACGCGGCAAGAGCAATCCATCCAACAGCAAGAATCCACCAAAATCGATATTCTATTTTAGGAGCTAGTGCTGTAATGAAACTAAAGGAAATAGCCATTGCTCCAGATGCTATTTTAAGAACTAATCCCTCAAAAATTGTTTCTGTCTGGTCTATGGTTGCTTGGTTGCTTTCGCGTGTACTTTCAAACCATGCTCTGTAATCTGGATTCTCCATAATGCTCAGTATGTTATATCTGCAAAATTATAATATTATCTTGAACAAAGGAAATATGTCGCTCTTATTTGTAATTCGTGTGCCTACGGCACGTTATCTAAAGAGAAAAGTATGTGACATAATTTATAAGGTCTATATGCTACAAATATCTGCAAAATCTGTCATTCTATCATTAAATGGAAAAAGCCCTCGTGCGTAGGCATGAGAGCTGTATCTCTAAAATGCAAAACCATTGAAATCTTCTTTGTCCCGTTCGTTTTGCCTGTTCTGTTCTAATATGGCGTGATATTGTTCCTGCATATCCAGAGCCTTAATAAAGTATGGCAACGAAACCTTATCGGGTAAGTTCTTGCATCGTTTATCGAGTTGGTAGGTCAGGCTTATTGGCTCTAGACCTTGTAAGCCCACCGCGTTGTATTTTGTAAGCAGTACGGACATAGCCCGTTTATCCCAGTTAGGAATGGCAACACCTTTCGCCTTGCAGAAATCGCATATCTCCTTATAAATCCCTGCATCCGTCTTTCTAACTGCTGAATTGATAAAACAACCTGCTGTCAGTTCATAGCCGTTAGAAATAGGCTTTATAAGCCTTAATTGCAGGCATTCATTTAATAATGCAGTGGTCGTATTTCTCGATAATCCGATACCCTTTGCAATTTGGGATATACTTCATTGAATGGTATCCGTATTATTAAGGCAGATTGCCTTTAATAAGAGCAGAAAGCCTGCAATCTTGGCGGGATAGTTCCTCTTAAAGTAACTGTTATCGAGGAAGAAATAGTTGCTCTTTTCTGGCTTTATATAATAGGAATTTCGCTTTATAAAACCTCTGTCTGCATCTTCTTTAATGGTAGTCTGCACGGTCAGATAACCTGCGTCTTTTAAGCGTTTAATGCTCCGTCGTATGGTTCGTTCATCCAATCCCGTCAGTAAGGATAGTTTTTCCTCTGTTATATGGGATATGTTGGTCTTGTGATTGGAACAACATTTAATGGTTGCTCACACGTAAATATCAATAGGCTTACTGTTGCCCGTCTGAAAGTTCACGATTGATTTGGGGATTACGGTATAATTCATCGTTAGCAATGGAATTTTGATTGTTCGTAAATATGATTTCTTTTAAGTGTAGCAGTTTTCTAAAGCAGGCAATGCCGTAATGGTCTTTGGCCTGTTTACGGTTATCGAATCACCTGCGGTCTTTAATGTGGTAGTACATGGTCGGGACGACTTTAATAGGTAGTGTATAAGTAGGTAATGTATATATAGGACACTTTTGAGCAGTTTGCATAGGACAGTTTTGAGCAACTGCTATCCGTTATCGTAAAACCTACTATCTCTTTAATTGGAATCTTCCATATTTTCTGATTCTGGATCTATACTTATAAAGGGAATCTTCATTTCGTACTCAAAAAATATGCGACTATCGACCAAAGACAAGGACAGCATATAATGCCGTCCTTATCCGTCCTATAACATATTTTCTATGGAAGAAACAAGAATTACCCTTGTACGTGAAATGATATGCAAAGGTATAAAGCATTTTATCAAAATCCAAATATTTAACATAATATTTTACAAAAAAATTAATCGAAGTCTTATGGTTGCTGTTCTTGCAGGCTTTCATTATCTTTGAGTAACCGAAAACTTTACGATTATGGGCTATACAACACCTCAGAATTGGAATGATGAAGCTATGGAATATGTCAATAGACTGACTGACAAAATCAATGTCGGTTGGGATGGCGAGGACTATTGTTTGAGCGACTGGAATTTGCGGTTTCTCTCCCGAATGAATAGAGAGGTAATAAAACCGCCTTCACATATCAAGCATTCCTCGATAATAAAGACATTATCGCTACATTGGAGGGGTACGAATTGGATGTTGAAAAATTCTGGTTTGCCCTGCTGTATATTTACGATATTACAATGGATTTTGGAATAAATGCAGCGGATGCCAGTAAGACAGATTATGATATATTGGTTGAAATTGAAGATTATCTGGAGAATCATCCACAAGCCGTTCTTTACCTGTCAGACGATAAGGAGTTGCGCAAAAGCGAGCGTTACGAGACAAACAGCCCTGTGATATTGGTGAATCTACGTCGTTTTGTAAAACGAGAACTTGAAAAATATGAAAAACCACCACAATTAAAGGTATGGACGCATGATATTATGTGCAGGAATTACACAGAATCGTTAGGTGCGGCTCAACAGCAGGTGTTGATGTACAAACTATTTAAGGTATTGTTCGATGTCCTCGGCATGCCCGATTTGAGAGCCAAGAAAGGCGAGACCGTATCGTACAGTAAAATGCTTCTTCTCTCCCGCATCATCTATTTTTGTCGATTGACTACCAACGAATCCTTTACATTCGATAGCTCCTCGCTGAAAGGTGTTCTGAAACAGTATGGAGATTTCAATTTCAACCAACGGCATCCCAAGACCTATGAAGGAGGTTTGAAACTCCCCAAAGAAGAGGGTGAGTAAATCGGCCTGTGTTTTACTCCCTAATAAGGGCTGAATTTCTATCGACCTTTGTGGTGTCGGGAGGGCGTTCCTCTCGATGCTCCAGCCAGAGGGCGATGGTCGGAAGCAAATAGAAGCCCCTCCGTAAAGGACGGAGTAATACACTACTATGAAAAAGATGAACATCACCATCGAAAACGAAGTACGCCAGTTTGCATTTGTCAAGGGCAACCGCGCGATCAACACCAAGACGGTTAAGGCCAAAGAAAATTCCATTAAGGAGTACGGGCAGTTGTCGCCTATTACGGTCGTTAAGGGAGAGGAAATTTTCTACAAAGAGGGACATCTGGTAGACCTCGATGGGAATGATATTCCCGATGAGCAGGCCGATAAGTATTACGCAGTAGTAGACGGCCAGCACCGATTGGTTGCTTATTTGAATCTGAAAATGAATCTGGATGACCTCGTAATTTGCGAACCGTTGAATGTCGAAATGTCGATTGCGGCACTGATTGCAGAAATGAATATCTGCACAAAGACGTGGACGGGTACGGATTATATGGCGGCTCCTGCAATGATGCTTGGCAATAAAAATGAGGTCTTTGAATTTGCGATGTACCTCCGTAGCAAAGGCTGTCCGCTGGCAACCATCTCTCTCTGGTGTACGGGTGGAAACTCCCTCAAGCCGAAAGACCTTGTGGCCTGTGTCAAGAGTAAGGAACTGCCCAAAGCATTTGTAGAGGCAGGATGGTATGAACGAAGTGTCAAATGGTATGAGGCCGCGCAAGGCAAATTTCCAGATACGTTCTTGGCCAAAAAGTACCTGATTACCCACCTCTCCAAGAAATTCAGCAATGCGGCAGACCCTACGGCGTTTACTGTTCAGATGGTGGAGCAAATCAATCGACTGACTGCCGAACAAGCGCAAGAGATTATGAAACCCCAGACAGGAGAGGGGCTGTCACGGGAACAGGCCACATATGATATGCTGGAAAAACACCTCGGATAATGAGGAGGCTACCCATCATTAGGAAAAAGGAGGTCGGTTACCATATTGGCCGCCGACCTCCAAACTCCTATAACAAGTGTTGCATTGCCGCGTCAATTTGGCTGTTCTCGAAACTATCCAAGTAAATCTGTGTCGTGGATAGGTCTGAATGTCCCAATGATTCGGAAATGATGGCAATATTCACTCCCGACCTTTTCAACACGGTAGCAAACGTATGCCGAGCGACATAGGTAGTCAATGGCATTTCCAATCCTATCTGCTCACCCAGCGTCTTTAACTCCCGATTGACTTTCCGCAGAACCTTGTGTGTGCGGTTGAAAATCTGTTGTGCTGTTTTGTGTTCTGAGCGGTCGAGGATAGGGAAGATATAATCTTCCTGTGAATGGTTTGACTTGCTGTATTTCTCGATAATCCGCATGGCGTTCGGTACGAGTTGAAAGGACAGCAATTTCTGCGTTTTATGGCGGGAGTAGTAAATCCTGCCATCCACAATATCGCAGTAACGCAGGGTAGCCATATCTGTAAAATTGATGCCTGCCGTGTAGTAGGAGAATAGAAATATGTCCCGTGCAAACTCGGCATAGTCCGTCCTATAATTAGGGGCTATCTCCAACGCAACGAGTTTCTGTATATCCTCTTTCGTGATGGCTCGCTTCCGTGTTCGTGTCCATAGGCTACCGACCTTGTATTTTGCAAACGGATTTATCTTTTGGAGAAACAAACCCTCTGCAAGAGCCTTGTTATAGGCGGCCTTAAAGATGGCAAATTTCGTGGCTATGCTGTTGTTTACATTGCCCTCTTTACGCAGGAACAATTCAAAATCACGCAGGAACGCTAAATCTATTTCATCGAACCGAGTGTTCAGCGACCTAAATTCAGACAGGCGGGAGAGTAGGGAACGGTGTTTGGATGCCGAGCCGTATTTGCCGAGTGTTTCCAGCCGTTCGATGGTCTGTTTCAGATATTCTCCAACAGAACAATTCAATCGCTTGCTGTTCTGTTCAAAGAGATTTTCAAAGGTTACGGGAATATCCATAATCTCTAAACGCTGGATTTTCTTCTCGTACTCTTTTACTTTGGCTGTTATCTGAAACTGAATATTGTCCCTGTCGGGGCAGTCGTCCGTTACCTTTTGTGCTTCTGCGTCCCAATGTTTAAGCGCAACGGAAACGCCCAATCCGACTGCCTTTTTGCGTTTGCCCTGAAAGAATAAAAGGCACAATGGAGAGGTGGAATTTTTATAAATAATTTCTTTGCGGCATATAACTTTGAATGTCATTTGATTACATTGTTATATGCAGTTGGGTGTGTAGTTCTCTATGTGGAGCCTAATGTGTACCCTGCACCCTCAAACGGGCTGTTTTTGCCCTAAAAATGCCAAAGAGAAAGGAATAGCATAAACGCAAAAAAGACCGATAATTATTGATTATCAGTCTTTTGCTTTGTACCCCCTCAGGGACTCGAACCCTGGACCACAACATTAAGAGTGTCGTGCTCTACCAACTGAGCTAAAGAGGCATCAATCGTTATCCGATTGCGAGTGCAAAATTAGTGATAATTTTTATTATTGCAAAAAAATCCCGAAAATTTTTCAGGATTTTTTTCGCATATCCACAGACGGACCTGTTGCAGAGGGTGTTTTCAGGGTGTTGCGGATCATTCCGGTTTCAAACCGTCGCTGTTCCATTCGCCTGCGGCGTCGGGATAAATGAAGGGGCGGGTGTCGCTGAACTTCTTCATATTCAGATAACTTTCGTAGAGATTGATGCCGTTGGCCGATTTCGTCGCCAGCGAGAAGGCGATTACCGACGGATGGCGCTTCGAGGTGTGGTAGCTGTTTTCAGCCCGTTCGACGTAGGCGCCCTGCCAAGCGGGATCGTTCGACGGATTGCCCCCGATGCGGCGCGATTCGCCGCTGCTGCGGGTGTCGATCGGAGCCTGCGGAATCACGTACATTCCCATTGTGTCGCAAACTGCATACAGCGTCGGCGACACGGCTCCCGGCAGAAGCCTGAGGGTGTTGAATCCCTGCTCGCGGAGTTTCGCTATCTCCTCCGCCGGGAAATGGGGCGGAACCTCGCGCGTGCGGAGTGCGACGGGATTGCCGTTTACCGCCAGCTGTCCGTTGTGCAGTTCGACGGTGCGGAATCCGAGCGGCAGTTCGATGTATTCCATGTAGCGGCCTTCGTGCTGGGTTTTTACGCGCAGCGTGTATTGCGTCGGCCGGCCGGGGTTCCACAACATGCTGTCCGGAATGCGGGCCAGAAAACGCACGGTGTCCTCGCGGCGCATGTCGAGCGTGACGTCCTTGTATCCGATGGCGGCATTGGAGCCTGCCGGAGTGAGCAGTTCATAGTGGATGCGCGAAGTGCGCGGATTGAGGGACTCGGTTTTAACGACGAGGGCGATTTCAGCCATGACCTTGTCGTTCTCCTCGTTGCTGCGCCACGATTTGGTCAGTACGTCGCGTACGCGCAGCGTGGGCTGGCTCATGACCCATGCGGGACCTATTGCCGGGGCCGGATCGCTTTTCCAGCTTTCGAGACGCGCCACCTGCGACGGAGCGCTGATGACGATTTCCAGCGTGTTGCGGCCCTCCTGCGCATGGCGCGTGAGGTTGAATTCCGCCGGAGTGCTGCAGTCGCTGTCATAGGCCACGGTTTTGCCGTTCACGCGCACTTCGTAATCGGCCGAAGCCCATCCCAAATGGAAGAATACCTGCCGGTTGGCCCATGCGAACGGCACGGTGAACTCGGTCGAGAAAACGTTGTCTTTTTGCGTCCAGTCCGCCAGACGGGTGAAGTAACGGGTGTCGCCCGCAGAGGCTGCGGCCGCTTCCTGCGCCGTGGGGTAGGCGATCACTTCGCCGCGCGGAAGTTCACGGCCGTAGGTCGGAATATACTCCTGCGCCGCCAGCGTGCAGCACGAGAAGAGTGCTATGATCGAAAGAATACTCCTCATATATTCGCTTTTTTAAGCTTCATTTTCGCCGCCCGGCGAAACGAGTTTCTCTGCTCGGCTCCCGCTTAACGAAAATGTTCGTATATTTGTGCAGGTAAAGATAGTAAATTTTCCGGAACTAGAGATGTCAGAATTTCCCAAACTCAATTTTCCTGCCATCCGGCTGCGCGCCCGCCGCCGTGGCGGGCAGGTCGAAGTATGGGACGACCTGCGGGGAATTTACCTCGTGCTGACGCCTGAGGAGTGGGTGCGGCGTCATCTGATCGCCTACTTCGTGTCGCACTGCGGGGTGCTGCCCAAACGCATCGTTCAGGAATATGCCGTGCCGGTCAACGGGCAGCCGCAGCGTGCCGACGTCGTTGTGGTGGGCGACAGCGCCGAACCGCTGGTGCTGGCCGAATGCAAGGCCCCGGAGATCCGGATCGACGAGCGGACCCTTTCGCAGGCCGTGCGTTACAATTCGGTGCTGGGGGCGCGCTTCGTCATCCTGACCAACGGCCGGAAACACTATTGCTGCGAGTACCGCGGCGGCCGTTATGTCCAGCTGGCGGGATTCCCGGACTTCGCGGCTTTATAGATTCTTGAAATTGGCGTCGATATAACGCTGAAAGCTCTCCTTGTAATTTTCTCCGATGGGCACGTACTCCGTGTCGCTCAGAAACACGCGGCCGCGGACATAGCCTTTGATGCAGCGCAGATTCACGATGTAGGAGCGGTGTACGCGCATGAACATCTCCGACGGGAGCGCCGTCTCCATGTTCTTGAGACGGAACAGGGTGGTAATCGTCGAGCCGTCGGCCAGATGCATGCGCACGTATTCGCCTTCGCTTTCGAGATAGACGATGTCGCTGATTTTCACCAGCGATACCTTGTAGTCCGCCTTCACCGAGATATACTCCTTGTCTTTGGGCAGCGCCTCCGGAACGGGTTCCGAGGCGTCGGCCGGACGCTGGTTGTGGCGCAGTTCGTAGAGCGAGTTGGCCTTGCCCGCCGAACGGCTGAAATCGGCGAAGCTGAACGGCTTGAGCAGGTAATCCACCGCGTCGAGCTTGAACCCTTCGACGGCGTATTCCGAGTAGGCGGTGGTGAAGATCACCATCGGCCTTTCGACCAGCGAACGGACGAACTCCACGCCGCTCAGGTCGGGCATGTTGATATCTACGAAGATCAGGTCGGCATGCTGTCCGGCGAGAAACTGCTGGGCTTCGAGTGCGTTGTTGCACGAAGCGGTAAGCTCCAGATAAGGAATCTTCCGTATGTAACTTTCGATCTGACGCAGAGCCAGCGGCTCGTCGTCAATGGCGATACACTTAAGCATTGAGGGTCGGTATTACGAGTTTTACGGTGTATGTCGTAGTGTTTTCTTCTATGTCGAGCGCGTAGTTCCGGGGGCCGTAGATCAGTTCCAGACGCTTGCGGACATTGTCCAGTCCGATCCCGGCGCTGTGTCTTTCGCCTTTCTGCGTGTGGCGGCTGTTGCTGATCGTGCCGGTGACCTTGCCGTCGGAGTAATCGACGTGCATGTGGATGAACGACGGGTTGTTGTAGCTCACGCCGTGCTTGAATGCGTTCTCCACGAAGACGATCAGCAGCAGCGGCGGAATGGAGACCTGCGTCGGCAGGTCGTGCGGATACTCCACCCGGATGTCCACGTCGTTGGTGTAGCGGATGCGCATCAGCCCGATATAATTCTGGATGAACTGGATGTCCTTGTTGAGCGAGATGATTTCGCGTCCCGAATCGTAGAGCACGTAGCGCATCATTTTCGAAAGCTCGATCACGGCGTTTTTGGCGTATTCCGTGTCGATGTCGATCAGCGCATGGATGTTGTTGAGCGTGTTCATGAAGAAGTGGGGATTGATCTGGTACTTCAGATAATCCATTTCGGCCTGCATGTTCTGCTGTTTCAGCTCCTCCATCTGCTGTTCGTCGCGTATCGACTGGTACATGAGCTTGATGCCCGTATTGGCGCCCGACATGAAAAATCCGAGTATCACGTTCCAATACATTTCCAGATCGGTGAACGACGCCTTGCGGTGTTCGATGAACTGGTCCTCGGAGAGGTCCGAGAAGAGCAGGCTGTCGGTGATGTGCTGTTCGTAGAAGTCCACGAACCAGAACGTGCCAATGATCAGCGTCAGATTGGTTATCAGATACTTCCAATACTTGTGCTTGAGCATGAACCGCGGCGCGATGACGCTATTGTGGACGATGAATATGATGAGGTAGGGCGCGATCTTGCGCCATGCGATCAATACGTTTTCCCAGCTGACGTGAAGCTCGGACATCATCAGCGAGTTGAGCACCGGCACCAGAATGATGGCCGACCAGACCATCACGTAGAGCAGGTTTTCGCCGATCGTCTGTTTCTTGGTGATTTTCATGCCGTAAAGATAATAAAAAAAAGTTACCCGGATATTCGCGGGTAACTTTCGTAAAAAAGCAGGTAACCGAACTATTAGTGACGCCTCATTGTTGGAATTGGATTCAGTGACTATGAAGAATTTGGGATAGAGAATCCAAAGTATGCGGTTACCTGCTGAGACTTGTTTTATTTGGTCAATAGCGACGGACTGTATAGATAACGTTTGATACTGCGTTTTGGTGTTTTTTCGAACTCGGTCGGATAGATCGCCAGCTCTGAGACGCGTTCGTACGCCGCCAGCAGCGAGTTCAGCTCCGCGAGGTTGTTCTGCATGATCTGCGGCAGGTCGTTCTTGTCCACGCCTTCCAGCTCGGCCTGTTCGTAATCGGGGACGACCAGCGCCTTGAGCTTTCCGTTTTCGGTTTCCAGTATGAGCGACTCCAGCACGAGATACATGTTGTTGAGCTTGTCCTCGATCTCCTCCGGGTAGATGTTCTGTCCGCTGCCGGAAAGGATCATCGTCTTCGAGCGGCCCCGGATGTAGAGCGTGCCGTCGGGATCCATCGTGGCCATGTCGCCCGTATGAAGCCATCCGTCGGGTTCGAGAACCTTCTCGGTGTCCTTTTCGTTCTTGTAATATCCCTTCATCACATGCTCGCCGCGGACGATGATTTCGCCCGCTTCGTGCTGCGGGTCGGGCGAGTCGATCTTCACTTCGAGCAGTTCGTGCAGGTAGCGCCCGCACGATCCGGCCTTGAACTCGTTGTCGGGCGTGAAGCTGATGAGCGGCGCGCACTCGGTCATGCCGTAGCCGATGGTGATCGGGAACTTGATCTTCATCAGGAACGCTTCGGTCTCCTGATTCATCGGGGCGCCGCCGACGATGAATATGTCTACGTTGTTGCCGAAAGCCTCCAGCAGTTTTTTGCGGATCACCGAGTAGATGGCCGTGTTGAGCAGCGGAATCTTCACGGCGATCGACATGGGGCCTTTTTCGAGCATCGGCATCACCTGCTTGCGGTAGACCTTTTCGAGAATCATCGGCACGCAGCAGATGACCGTCGGTCTTACGACGCCCATGGCTTCGAGCAGAATCTTGGGCGACGGAATCTTACCCAGCAGGGTGATGTGTCCGCCCACGGCCAACGGCGAAAGGAAGTCGAACGCGCAGCCGTAGGCGTGCGCCAGCGGCAGGAATGACAGCGTGCGCCCGCCTTTGCGGAAATAGAAGGTGCCGGTCTGGGTGTTGATCATCCGCTGGGCGAAAATCACGTTGCCCGTCAGATTGTTCACCGTGAGCATGACGCCCTTCGAATATCCCGTGGTTCCCGACGTGTAATTGAGCAGGATGACCCGGTCGTTGGGGATTTCGGGGTATTTGATGTCGTTTATGCTGAATCCGCGCGGATATTTCGAGCGGTAATTCTTCAGGATGTCGCGCTGGAACTTGGTGAGCGCCTTGCCGTCGCGTTCGTAAATGGTATGGAAGTCGGTCAGCGAAAAGACGGCTTCGATCTGCCGGATCTGGTCCTCTTCGATATTGTCCCAGAAGTTGTCGCCCAAGAAGAGCATGCGGCTCTCCGAGTGGTTGATGATGTGGATGATGTCGGCGGGGGTGAAATCCTGCAGGATCGGGACGATGACCGCTCCGTATGTGATCGTGGCTATGTAGGTGATGCACCAGCGGGGGTTGTTGCGGCCTATGAGGGCGATTTTGTCGCCCTGCTTGATGCCGGCCTTTTTGAAGAGGAGGTGCAGCTTGGCGATCTCCTTGGCCATCTCGTAATACGAAAAAGTTTCGCCCTTGAAATAATCGGTCAGGGCGGGCATTTCACGATTGTCTCGGAAACTGGTTTCGTATATTTTGATCAGATTCTCCTGTAACATGGTCGCGTCCTAATTGCTGAGCAAAGATAGGCTAAAAAAACGATTTTACCGCCAAATCGCGGCATTTTTTATCCCATATTGCCGATGTTTTGAACCATAGGCCCTGCCGCAGAGCTTTTTGTGCCGTTTTTATTCCTCCTTTTTTTCCTGCTTTGGGGGCTGCTGTTTCACGTGGCGGGGTTTCCAGATGTAGATTTTCGATTCCGTGCCCGCCTTGAGCCTTTCGATGTTCTTGCGGTGCGTGTAGATCAGCAGCACGGCGATGATGAACGAGAACACGACGAACGGAACCAGATGGTTCACTTTCGGCGAAATGAGCGTGAAAATGGGGAAGCTGCACCCTGCGACCATCGAGGCCAGCGATACGTAGTGCGTAATCATCAGCACGAGGAACCAGACGCCGAAGCAGAGCAGCACCAGCGGGGCGTTTACGCCCATGATGGCGCCGACGAGCGTCGCCACGCCCTTGCCGCCGCGGAATCCGGCGAAGATCGGGAAGATATGCCCCAGAACGGCGGCGAATACGGCGATGAAGCGCAGGATGTAGAACCACGTTTCGTTTGCGCCGTCGGCGAAAACGCTGTCATATTTCATCAGGTCGATGATCGTCACGGCGACGAATCCCTTCAGCACGTCCAGTCCGAAAACCGGCAGGGCCGCGCGTTTGCCCAATACGCGCAGCATGTTGGTCGTGCCGGCGTTTTTGCTGCCGTGTTCGCGGATGTCGATGCCGTAATATTTTTTGCCGATCCACACGGCGCTCGGAATCGAACCCAGCAGATAGGCGATGATAATCAGGGTCGTGGCGGTGTAATATGTCAGAATCATAGTGACTTTTCAGGGGTTTGTATAATGCAAATATAATAAAATCTCCCGGATAAACGAATAAAACGCAATAAATGACATGCAGGAGGGCGGGGAACGGGGGCAAAAAATATCCGCAGAGGGGACGGTGCGTCTCTCTGCGGATATTTCACGTGCGGGGGCGTTTTCAGAATGCGGCCTTGGGAATTCCTCCGTCGGGCAGCAGGGCCGGCCGCTGCCGCAGCAGCTTTGCGAATTCCGGTGCTCCGGGGAGGGGGCGTTCGGACCGGGCGGCGGCCGCGGAACCTGCGCTTGGAGTCGTGAAATCGCACCTGAACAGCTTGGTGGTGACCTGCTGCGACTGATAACCCATGGCTACGCAGACATAACTCGTATTCGGTTCCCGGTTGTAGTATTTCACCGTCGTGTCGCCTTCGCGCAAGTGGGCGTATTTCTTTTTCTGCAGCGTCTTCTCGATAATCGCCTCTTCGGAGAGGTTTGCCACCTCGCTCTGCAGGAATATGTAGACGAGGTAGGGATCCTTGTTGGTCGTCGTGATCCGGAGGTCTACCGTGGTGGGCGTCAGATTCGCGGCCTCGATCGTGATCCGGTTGTCGGAGGGGTCTACCGGTGCGGGCGAGCCGGTCGTGAACTCCGCCTGCACGAGATCCGACATGACGTAGCCTTCGTTATTGACGGCGATCCCGACCACAAGGTAAACCGTATTGGGTTCCAGCTCGGTTCCCGTCAGCCGGAAGTCGCCTTTCTGGCAAAGTGCCATTACGGCCTGATCGGCCGGGAGTCCGTAGGTGTAATACAGCTCTACGATTTCGGAAAGGGAGCGCTGCACCTCGGCGGCCGGATTCACGCCCTGCTGCGTTACTTCGCTCTTTTCGAGGTAGTAGCTGTAATAATACTGCTCCTTGTCGCCGGGCAGCACGTCGATCGTTACGCTCGTGCCGTCTATCTGCGTGCGGAAGTCGAACGTCATGTCGGTGGTCTCCACCGACTCGGTGCTGAACTCCTTGACGCATACCCGTGTGGTGACCTTGCCGTCGAGATCCACGCCGGCTATCAGCACGAGGGTTTCCGAGCTGGGCAGCAGCCCCGTGATCTTTTCGCCGCTGAAATTGCCGGCCTTTAGCGCCTGTTGCAGCACTTCGCGGTAGGTCTGCCCGATGGCGGGCGCCACGGCTTCGTAATATTCCAGCTGTTTCCGGATGACCTCGTCCGGGGTCAGTTTGCCGAGCTGGTCTTTCGGCGAATAGAGTATGAGGTAGGGCTGCTGGGGGTCGGATACCGTCAAGCTTATGGTCGCGCTCACCGGCGTCACCGCGTCTACCGAGACCTTGAAGGGAGCGTCGTAGGCCTCCTGAACTACCTTGAACGACTTTTCGATCGGGTCTGTTCCGTCCGCTTCGTAGACGGCCGTCACGGTCGCCTCCCGCGTCTGCTCTTCACTGCTCAGCTCCACCGTGAACGTTATCTTGCCGTCGGCGGCCTGCGGGTCGAGTATCCACTCCTTGTCGGCAGTCACTTTGATCGTTGCGTTTTTCAGCCCGTTTTCGACGGTATAGTTTACCGACTGTTCGTCTCCGTCGCACGATACGAATACGGTTTTGCTTTCCAGCTTGAATTCCACGGGGAGGGGCTGCGGTTCCGGTATCTCTTCGTTGTCGCTGCAGCCGGTGCTTCCTGCCAGAATCAGACCTAATGCCATGCAGAGATGGAGTGCCCGTTCAGATAGATGTTTTCTCATAATCTAACAATTAAAAAAGTGTATATACGATATTCGAAAACAAATGTAGGCACTAAAAAAAGAAAGTTTTTGTACTATGTCAAAAACGGCTTTTTTTCAAGGCTTCATGACCGCTTTTTTCAGCCGGCTCAGGTACGACTGCGTGATTCCCAGATAGGAAGCCACGAATTTCAGCGGCACCTTTTCCATGATTTCGGGGCGGTTTTTCACCAGCGAGAGAAAGCGCTCCTTGGCATCGCCGTTGATGACGCTGTTTTTCATTTCGAAGAAGAAAAGCTGTCCGTGAGCCATCTGCAGCGCCCACCGGGCGAAGTCGTGCGACTGCGCTGTCAGCGTGTCGTACCGCTGCCGGGTTATCCTGACCACGGTCGATTCGCAGCAGGCTTCTATCTGGTAGAACGTGGGCAGGTGGAAATAGTAGGAGAACATCGAGATGATCATGGTGCCGGGCAGCGAAAACGCGTAGGTTACTTCCCGCAGTCCGTTCATGTAGCTGTAGCGCATGATACCCTCTTTGACGACATAGATGTTGGCGTCTACCTTGCCGCTCATGATCAGTATTTCGTTCCGTTTCAGGTGAAGTTCCTTCGCAGATTCCAGAAATCGGTCCATGACTTCGCCCGACAGCGGATAGTCGCACTCCTTCAGCAGAAGTTCTTTTACAGTATTCATTATATCTGTACGGGTATTTTTTTGAGATTTACAAAAATAATAAAAAATCGTATTTGCAGCTTCGGGATGAAAAATCCGGCGCGGGGGCGCCGGGTTTTCGGAGAATTGCGTTATCTTTGCCTAAAAATATACCTTTATGAATACAAAGGCTTTGCTGGAGCCGATGGGTTCGTGGGCGTGGTGGCGCTCGTGGTTCCTGATTTTCCTCGGCTGTTCGATCATGGGCGCGGGTTTCGTGCTGTTCGTCAATCCCTACAATTTCGTGCCGGGAGGCGTCTACGGTATGGGTATCGTACTCCACAACATCTTCCCGTCGATTCAGGTCGGTACGTTCGGCTATATGTTCGACGTGCCGCTGATGCTCACCGCGATGCTGGTTTTCGGCGGGCAGTTCGGTACGCGCACGGTGCTGGCGGCGCTCTATACGCCCGGTTTCATGAACGTGCTGACGCGGCTGGTCTATCCCGACGCCGCGGCCGTCGAGAGTCTCGATCCGGCGTTGCTGCTGGGCGGGCGGCTCGACTTGTCGAACGACCTGCTGCTGACGTGTATCATCGGCGCCGTGGTCATCGGTATCGGGCAGGGCGTCGTCGTGCGCCAGCAGGCGACTACGGGCGGCACGGACATCGTGGCGATGCTGCTGCAGAAGTTTGCCGGCATCAAGTTCTCGACCGGCATCCTGCTCGCCGACGGTTTCGTCGTGCTGTCAGGTCTGGCCGTCATCGGTTTCGGACTGGGTACGGGCGACGCTGCTTCCAACGGCTGGATGCTGACGCTCTATTCGCTCATCACGATCTACATCACTTCGCGCGTGATCGCCTATCTGCTGAACGGCGCGTCGTACGACAAACTGCTGTTCATCATCAGCGACCATCACGAGCAGCTCAAGCGCTTCATCATCGAGGACCTCGACCGCAGCGCCACTTATATCAAGTCGAAAGGCATGTACACCGATGCGCTGCGCGACATGATCTTTCTGGTGGTCAGCCGCAAGGAGGTGCGGCTCGTGCAGCACAAGATCAAGGAGATCGACCCTTCGGCGTTCGTGGTGGTGACCGACGCCTACGAGACTTTCGGCGAGGGCTTCAAGCAGTTCCCCGACAAGAACGAGATTCATGCCGAATAACAGAAACGAAAAAGTGGAATTAAGACTCGATACGAATACACTGCGCCCCCTGTCGGGCGCCGGACGCAAACTTTTTGTCGAAACCTACGGCTGCCAGATGAATGTCGGCGACACCGAGATCGTGGTCTCCGTGATGCAGCGCGAGGGGTACGTATATACCGACCGGATCGACGAGGCGGACGTTATCCTGATCAACACCTGCTCGATCCGCGACAATGCCGAACAGCGCATCTGGGGCCGTCTGGCCGAGATGAAACGCTACCGCCGGGCCAACCCCGGACTGGTCGTGGGTGTCATCGGCTGTATGGCCGAGCGCCTGAAGGAGAAGCTGGTCGAAGGACCGCACGGCGTCGATGTCGTGGCCGGG
>UMDQ01026129.1_pt1 | contig 43573 bp, 36 predicted proteins | sample 1964531 | NCBI WGS metagenome assembly UMDQ01 (sample SAMEA4835998, study PRJEB28245) | human gut metagenome | biome: gut microbiome; material: fecal sample | place: Denmark | collected 2008
AAGAACTGAAAAATGGAAGAAAAAGTTGATATCGTGGCATTGGAAGAATTGCTGATTGATTTTACGGAAGCAGGACACAGCCAGGATGGGAGGAAATTAAAATACCGATACCAATAGAAATTTTAAAATCGGATACAATCTGAATGGCGTTTGCTTTTCTTCCGCCGGTGGATGCAAAAAAGCCGTTTTTTTTCTATCAGACCTTCCTGCTCCAGAAGGTTGAGGTTCTGGCTGACTGTGGATAAACCCATCTGCAGTTCCTGAACGATCTGCTGATTGGAGGTCTTTTTCTTTCTGTAAATATATTGGTAAACCTTTGATTTATTTATTTTTTTGAGACTAATGTTGGTCAATCCCTTTTCGCTCATGTTGTTCTCCTGATTACGTTGCAAGATAATGTTAAGTTTATTGTAGCATAGAACGAAAAAAAGCAATAAAAAGGATATGTATTACAGAAAGCTGACGGAAAAGCAACAACGATACACAAATATGTTGGAATGATTCCCGGAAAGGGTTTACATATCTTCAAAATGCCATTAATATAAGGAAGGGATCTTCCCATCCATAAAAAATAAGATACGGAGAATTAACATGAAAAAACAACTGAAGGATACTCAGATTCTGTTGGAAATCCTGATCCTGACAGCAGCTGTTGCTATTATTGCAGCGGCAGTCTATTTTTTTCTGGTACCAAGCCATACTTCTGTCAGCAGTATTTCGGGTCTTGGTATCGTACTTTCCAACTTTGTACCGTTGCCCCTTTCCGCCATCACCATGATTCTGAACGTAGTACTTCTGATCATCGGCTTTTTTACCTGCGGAAGAGAATTTGGTGTAAAAACCGTCTACACCAGTATCATGCTTCCTGTTTTTCTTGGACTTTTTGAAAAAATCTTCCCAGATTTTGGTTCGATGACAAACAGTCAGGAGCTGGATGTTCTGTGCTATACACTTGTAGTCAGTGTGGGACTCAGTATTCTTTTTAACAGAAATGCTTCTTCCGGCGGACTTGATATTGTAGCAAAGATCATGAATAAATATCTTCATATGGAGCTTGGAAAAGCTATGTCGCTGTCCGGTATGTGCGTTGCCCTGTCTGCAGCACTCGTTTACGACAAAAAAACGGTAGTCCTGAGTATTCTTGGAACGTATTTTAACGGAATTGTTCTGGATCATTTTATTTTTGACCATAATATCAAACGCCGGGTATGTATCATCACTCCAAAGGAAGAAGAACTTCGGGAATTTATTCTTCATGAGCTGCACAGCGGTGCTACGATCTACGAAGCCTATGGTGCCTACAACATGCAGAAGCGCAAAGAAATCATCACGATCGTAGACAAGACCGAATACCAGAAATTGATGAATTTTATCAACAAACTTGATCCGAAAGCGTTTATCACAGTTTATAATGTATCCAACATGAGATATCAGCCTAAAATGTAAAAAAGTTCCGCAGCACCTCAATCACAGAAGTGCTGCGGAATTTTTTTACCATAATTTTCTGTGAAAACGTTTCTTGAATTATCCCATGGAGCAAAAACTCCGGTGCGGCGGAAGGAGAAGAAGAGCGGACGGATGCAGATGGATACGATCAATGACATCGTTATAGTGCAAATAAGGACACTTTTTTTAGACAAAGTGTGTTCTTTTTTTACCACATAAAGTTATCTATAATTAGAGACAGAAAATGGAGGAAGGGTATGAAAAGATATTATTTAGCAATTGATATAGGAGCATCCAGCGGAAGGCATATTCTCGGGCATATGGAAGATGGGAAAATGGTTCTCGAGGAAATTTACCGTTTCCCGAATGGAATGCAGAAACGGGACGGTGAGAAGGTGTGGGATATCGAGGCACTCTTCGAAGCTGTGTTGGCCGGAATGAAAAAATGCAGAGAACTTGGAAAGATCCCGGTGAGTGTTGGAATTGATACATGGGCAGTTGATTTTGTCCTTCTGGACAAGGATGATCAGCGGATCGGAAATGCCGTTGCTTATCGCGATGACTGCACGAAAGGAATGGATGAGGAGGTTTATCGCACGGTGCCGGAGGAAGAACTCTATGCATCGACCGGCATTCAGAAACAGATTTTTAACAGTATTTATCAGCTTATGGCGTGGAAGAAGAAAAAACCGGAACAGCTGGAAAAAGCAGAGACGTTGCTGATGATTCCAGATTACCTGAATTTCCTGCTTTCCGGCGTGAAAGCGCAGGAATACACAAATGCAACAACGACCCAGCTCGTCAATCCGGAAACCGGGGACTGGAACAGGGCGATGATTCAAAAACTGGGATACCCGGAGAAAATCTTTCTGCCGATCCGTGAGCCGGGGACTGTGATCGGCCATCTGAAAAAAGAAATCCGTGAGCAGGTCGGTTTCGACTGTGAAATTGTTCTTCCCGCAACACACGACACTGGCTCTGCGGTAGTCGCTGTGCCAAGCAATGAGGAGCACGTGCTCTATATCAGCTCCGGAACCTGGTCTCTGATGGGAACAGAATTAAAAGAGGCCGATTGCGGAACAGAAGCTATGCAGCACAATTTTACCAATGAGGGCGGCTACAACAGAAAATACCGTTTCCTGAAAAATATCATGGGCCTGTGGATGGTCCAGTCTGTGAAAAAAGAAATCGCAGAAGATTTAAGCTTTGGAACGATCTGCGAAATGGCATCGAAATGCACCATCCCATCTATCGTGGATGCAAATGACGACCGTTTCCTTGCACCGGAAAATATGACAGCCGAGGTGCAGAAGGCATGTGAAGAAAGTGGCCAGCAGATACCGCAGGGAATTGCAGAGGTTGCAGCAGTGATCTACAACAGCCTGGCAGTATGCTATGCAAAGACATTAAAAGAACTGGAAGAACAAACAGGCTGCAGGTACCGAACGATTCATGTTGTAGGCGGCGGCGCCAATGCCGATTATCTGAACCGGCTGACAGCAGAAAAGACCGGAAGAACCGTACTGGCGGGACCGACCGAGGCAACTGCTATCGGCAATCTGGCGGTGCAGATGATCACCGGAAAGGAATGCAGCAATTTGAAGGATGCGAGAAACTGTATTTTCCATTCCTTCGAAATCAAACAATATGAGCCATAAAAAATGAGATGAAAGGTTAAAAGGGGCAAAGAACATGTTAGTTGAAACAAAAGCAAAAGTAGGTGTATTTGCAATCGCACTGGGTGCATATCTGCCGCAGTTCCCGACGCTGGTTCCGGAATTTGAGGCACAGTATGATGCGTTCAAAAAGACGATTCCGGATACCGTTGAAATGATCGATGGTGGAATCGTTACAACGAAAGAATTATCGATGGAAGCAGGAGATAAGTTCCGCGCAGCTGATGTAGATCTTGTTATTTTACAGCTTCTGACCTACGCGACCAGCTACAATATGCTCCCGGCAGTCCGTGACCTGAATGTGCCGGTTGTGCTTGTAAATGTACAGAAACGGAAAGCACCGGATTATGCCAATACCGATACACCAAAATGGCTCGGTGAGCTGTATGCCTGTGGAGCAGTCGGTGAGATGGTAGCCGATCTGGAGCGTGCGGGCAAACGTCATGCCGTCATCACCGGTGTTGTAGAAGGCGGAGATGCTTACGTGGCAAAGGAAATCGATGAGTGGTGCCGGGCAGCCCAGGTACGCAGAAGATTCCGCTACACCAATATTGCCCAGATCGGAAGACCATATCCGGGAATGATGGATCTGTATATCGATGAAACCAATCTTTACAACCGGATGGGACTTTATACGAAACAGTTCGACTGGGAGAAAATATGGGCAATCGCGGATCCTGTTACAGATGAGGCCGCAATCCGCGCCAAGGCAGAGGAGATTCTGGATACCTTTGACATCGAGGGCGGTGCAACGGTAGAGACCGTATGGGATATGGCAAAATATGTCGTTGCATTTGAAGAGTGGGTGAAAAAAGAAGAGCTTGGCATGGTGGCATCCCATTATGACGGCTTTGCAAAAGGGGTTGCCGGAAAACTGGACAGCATGCTGATCCCGGCATTTTCCATGCTGATCAAACAGGGTACAGCCTGTGCCGTAGAGGGTGATATGAAAGTTGCAATGGCAATGAGCATTCTGAAAACAATCGCCGGAACCGGTCAGCTTTCTGAGATGTATTCGATCGATTTCAATGAGGATATCTGTATTATCGGCCACTCCGGATCGGGAGATGCTGATATTTCGCAGGCGAAAAAACCGTCCATGAAAATCGTTGATGTTTTTCATGGCAAGACGGGCGGCGGATATCTGACGCAGTTTTATCCGCCAGTCGGAGATGTTACATATCTTGGAATTACGCAGGATAAAGACGGTCATTTTAAATTTGTTGCTGCAGAGGGTGTCAATGAGGATGGTCCGATCTTTACCTTTGGCGATACAAACATGAGAACACGTTTCTCCATTGGGGCAAGAGAGTTCTGCAACAGATGGAGTGAGGCGGGACCAACACATCATATGGCAGCTGCTGTCGGACATCATATTGATACGATTCTGAAAGTGGCAAAAATCCTGGATGTGCCGGTAGACGTTGTATGCCGGTAAATACCGATAAAATAAGAGAAAAGAGAGAAAGAAGAGGAAAATAACATGAAATTTTTAGATGCAGAATTTGTAAAAGGCTTTATCCGTATGGCAAATGATGGCTGGGAGCAGGGATGGCATGAGAGAAACGGCGGAAACCTTTCTTACCGTGTGAAACCGGAAGAGGTTGAAGAGGTAAAAGAAAATTTTGAGGCCAGAGAGTGGAATCCGATCGGAACCGCCGTTCCAAATCTTGCGGGAGAGTATTTCCTGGTAACCGGAAGCGGAAAATATTTCCGAAATGTCACAATCAAACCGGAAGACAGCATCTGTATGATTGAGCTGGATGAAAAAGGTGAAAATTACCGCATCGTCTGGGGTCTCGTCAACGGAGGACGTCCGACCTCAGAGCTTCCGAGCCATCTGATGAACCTGGAGGTAAAAAAACTGCAGGACGAAAGATACCGCGTTGTGTACCATGCACATACCACCAACGTGATCGCGCTTACCTTTGTTCTGCCGCTGGAAGATAAAGTATTTACCCGTGAACTCTGGGAGATGGCAACCGAGTGCCCTGTTGTATTCCCGTCCGGAATCGGTGTCGTTCCGTGGATGGTTCCGGGAGGCAGAGAGATCGCCGTTGCCACGAGCGAGCTGATGAAGAAATATGATCTTGCCATCTGGGCACACCACGGCATGTTCGCCGCCGGCTTTGATTTTGACCTGACCTTCGGTCTGATGCATACCGCAGAAAAATCTGCAGAAATCCTGGTAAAAACACTTTCTATGCAGCCAACGAAACGCCAGACGATCACACCGGATGAATTCCGCCATCTGGCAAAAGACTTCGGCGTAACACTTCCGGAAGAGTTTTTGTATGAGAAATAAAACTGGAAACTGATAGTGAAAAATGGCCGTCTGATCCTTGCACTGAGGAATGGGACGGCCATTTTTTTGCTGTGCAGAAGAAAAAGTCTATTAATTTCTTTCGGAATTTGATAAACTATAAGATAAGATTATCGATTAGAAAACAGTGGAACATTTCATTATCAGACAGAAAATACTGGTGTGTCTGCGCTCAGAAAGGAAAGATGAAATATGACTTCAGCGATTAGTATAGGAAAGCAGGATTTTGCTTCCCTTCGAGAAAATCATTATTTTTATGTTGATAAAACCGATTTTATCAGACAATGGTGGGAAAGTGGAGATGACATTACGCTGATCACACGTCCGAGAAGATTTGGCAAAACATTGAATATGAGCATGCTGAATTGTTTCTTTTCCAGACAGTATGCAGAAAAAGGTACCATCTTTGAAGGGCTTTCCATCTGGAAACAGGAAAAATACCGCAGACTGCAGGGAACTTATCCGGTGATTTTTCTGAGCTTTGCGGACGTAAAACAGAATAACTATCAAGATGCAGTGCAGAAGATAAAAAATATTATTGTAGACGCTTATCGCCAACATCGGTATTTGGAGCAGGAAGAATGTTTTACGCAAAATGAGAAACAGCAGATGCTGGAAATTACAGAAAAAATGAGCAATGTGACAGCACAGGATGCATTAAAAAATCTTTCCAGCTATTTGAATCTTTTATATGGAAAAAAAGTTTTGATCTTTCTGGATGAATATGACACGCCCGTGCAGGAAGCCTATATTCATGGATACTGGGATGAATTTGTAGGATTTATGAGAAGCCTTTTCAATGCGACATTCAAAACAAATCCATATCTGGAACGCGCTGTGATGACTGGAATTACCCGTATTTCCAAAGAATCTGTTTTTTCGGACCTTAATAATCTGACGGTTATTACAACAACATCGGATGCCTATGCAGACTGTTTTGGTTTTACAGAAGAAGAGGTATTTCAATCATTAGATCAATTTGGAATGCCGGAAAAGAAAGATCTGGTAAAGCAATGGTATGACGGATTTTGCTTTGGCACGCATCGTGATATTTACAATCCGTGGTCTATTACAAATTATCTGAAAGAGAAAAAACTGCGGCCCTACTGGGCAGCTACAAGTTCCAATGGATTGATCAGCAAACTCCTGCAGTCGGCATCGGTAAATATGAAGGAAGAACTGGAAAAGCTGATCAACAGACAACAAATAGTAGTCAATTTTGATGAGCAGATTATATTTGGACAATTAGAACAGGATGAAAGTGCGGTATGGAGTCTGTTGGTGGCAAGCGGTTATCTGAAAGTGGAGGAGATTGAATACAGAGGACTGACGCTGGAGCCGTGGTATTCTCTTTCTATCACAAATCTGGAGACTGTGAGCATGTTTTCGAATATGTTCAAAAGCTGGTTTGCAGCGGCATCTGCCAATTATAATGAATTTATCAAAGCATTGCTGAATGGGGATGTAAAAGCGATGAACCTCTATATGAATGATATTGCACTTGCTACATTCAGTAATTTTGATGCTGGAAAACATGCGTCCGAGCGGAGCCAGCCAGAGCGGTTTTATCATGGATTTGTACTTGGGCTGCTGGTGGAAGTGCGAGATCTTTATGAGGTGCGTTCCAATCGGGAAAGTGGGTATGGAAGATACGATGTGATTCTAATTCCCAGAAATTTGGATCGAGATGCTATGATTCTGGAATTTAAAGTAAAAGAAACGGAAGAAAAAACGCTGCAGGAAACGGTACAAAAAGCACTGGCGCAGATTGAAATAAAGAAATACGACGCGGAACTGAAAGAACGGGGAATTCCAAAAGAAAGAATCCGGCATTATGGATTTGCGTTTGAAGGGAAAAAGGTACTAATTGGGTAATAGAAAACGCTGTCAATGCTTCTCTGGAAGGGGAAGCGGGACAGCGTTTTTCTGTTAATTGTGATTAGAGTACCATTTGAAGCAGCATCACCAAAAGCGGCATCGTCACAATAGAAGCCAGCGTGGTAACAACATTGATGGCACTGGCATAGCGTGAATCGTTTCCGTATACCTGACACATCTGTGTAACTGTAGAGGCAGATGGCGTGATGACGGCGAGAAAAACAATCAGAATCAGCGTCGGTCCGTCTGCAGAAAGATCGGCAAGATGGCTGATTTTCAGAAGAACAAGCGCCATCAGCGGAACGGCGATCAGGCGGAGAAAGGTCACGAAGTAAATCCGTTTATTCGCAAAAATCTGCCGGAAGTCCATGCCGGCAAAAAGCATACCCGTAACAATCATACTGGCAGGGCCAACCATGCTTCCGACAGAATGAAGCGTATTGTTGACCAGCGCAGGAAGCCGGATGCCCGTGAAAAAAAGAAGAATTCCGACGAAAATAGAAATAATATTGAGGTTCAGAACAATCTTCTTCCAGTCATAGGAAGCCTCACGGCTGATCACCTTTTTGCAGTGCGTCCAGAAAAAGACAAGCTGTACGCTCATATAAACACAGCTGTAAAGCACCCATTCCGCTCCTAAAACAGCCGTCACAAGCGGCACAATCAGATTGCCGGAATTGGAGTAGTAAACAGAAGTTATCTCAACCGCATCCAAATGAAACACCCGTCCAAGAGCTGAAACCGCAAAAAGAAGCACAACCTGCATCAGAAGCGAAGCCGCAAACGCAACCAGAAGCCCCCGCACCGTTTCCGGCGTGTAATCGATCTGAAACGCATTCAGAATCACGCAGGGAATGATCAGGTACAGCACAATTTTCGACAGAACTTTGCTGTCCTCATCCTTTAAAAGTCCGGCTTTTACGATTAAAAAGCCCATAAAAATCATAAGAAAAAGCTGCGCGATCTGCTGCGCAAGAAGAATACTGATCTCCATAAAATTCCCCCATATGTGTGTCTTATGAAAAATATTATAAGTCGGTCGGGAGGGGATTTCAATTTCTTTTTGAGAAATTTTGGACGAAGTTTCGAAAGGGGAGGGAAAGAGATCTGATCAGCTAAAAAGCGAGCGTTGACAAAGCGAAACCCTTGTAATATAATACACTTAACAAGAGAACCGTTGGTCAGAGCACACCTGACCGCCGGATAAAGCTTTTAACTAAAAATAGCGCCTAACTTTACCAGAGCAGGGGCGCTATTTTTTGTGCATAATATTGATAACAAGAGTTATAACAGCACAAAGCATAATTATGAAAGTAAATAAATCACTATATGTAACCATCAGCACCAGCCTCCTTTCAAAAAATGTCCGGCGGCTGACATAACACCCCAACGGTTCCCTGGATAAATGTATTAAATTGACAAAAAGAAAAAGAAATGCGCGTCATAAGTTCCATTTCTTGATGCTAATCATAACAAAAAAGAAAAATAAGTCAAGAATCATTTTCAGAGAAGAAGCCAGTGTTGACAAAATTATACGATTGCCATATAATATACTTAACAAGACAGCCGGAAGGTGAGTGCGATCACCCGATCTGGCGAAAATGTTGAATAGCTATAAGAAATAGCCGTCCTACCTTTACCAGAGAACAGGACGGCTATTTCTTATTTGCATAAGTCAAAATTGCAACAATAAGTAAAGCAACGCTGATTATAATCTGCAATTCTTCGTATGTACTCATAATAATCATCCTTTCTGCAAGACTCAGATCAGATGAAAGCACGTCCCCCGGCTGCCCGGTTAAATATATTAGATTGTCTAAGATTCCCAATAAAAAACGAACAAGGAAAACTCATTTCTTGAAATGTATTATAACAGAAAAGAGAAGTAAAAGAAAGTAATAAAAAATAGTCAGAAAATTTGAAGTTCCTGTAAATGTGCAGTGTATTGAATTTGAATATAATACAAAATAGAACAAAAGTTTGAAATTTACAAAGGTATATGAGATAATAAAGAAAAATGGAAGAAACGTCAGGAAAGGGGAGAAGCCTATGTCGCATATTTCAGAATACGAAGTCGAAAACATATTGATCGACCGCTTAGAGAGTATTGGATACAGCTTTATCAAATTGAATACCTATGAGGATGTCCTTGCCAATTTCCGCGCACAGCTTGCAGAATTCAACGCGAAAAAGCTGGAAGAAAAAGGCCATGCGGCATCCTTTTCTGATGCAGAATTTAATCGTATTATGATTCACATGGATAACCATTCCGTGTATGAATCTGCGAAAATTTTGCGAGATAAATATATTCTGCAGCTCGATAATGGAGAGAATGTATATCTTGATTTCTTTTCCAACGATACAGACAGAAACATTTATCAGGTAACGCATCAGGTCACTATGGATAAAGCACATAAAGAGGATGTTGTATATAAAAATCGATACGACGTAACCGTACTGATCAACGGACTTCCGATGATACAGATTGAGTTAAAGCGTCCTGGTGTGGAAATCAACGAAGCGATCAATCAGATCAATCGCTATAGAAAGTTTAGTTTTAAAGGTTTGTTCCGATATTTACAGCTGTTTGTAGTCAGCAACTCTGTGCAGACAAAATATTTCTGCAATGAAAATGAAATGGTAGATGGTCGCTATAACCCGATTTTGAAATCACTCGTATTTTTCTGGACCGATGATAAAAATACAAGAATCAACGATCTGAATACCTTTACCAGTGAATTTTTCTGCAAGCCGGCAATCACAGAAATGATAGACAAATACATGATCATCAAAACGACAGAACCAGTGCTGATGGTCATGCGGCCTTATCAGATTTATGCAGTAAAAGCAGCAAAGAAGCGGGTACTGGAAGTGAACCAGAATGGCTATGTATTTGCCTGCACTGGTTCCGGAAAAACACTGACATCTTTTAAATTGGCTCAGATTCTGAGGGACGAGGCAAGAGTAGATCTTGTGGTATTTCTGATTGACCGGAAAGATCTGGATGATCAGACCGTGGAAGAATATAATTCATTTGAAAAAGACTGCGTTGACAATACAGACAGCACCCGTGTGCTCATTCAGATGCTGAAATCATCTGAGAAAAAGATGATTGTTACGACCATTCAGAAGATGGCAAATGCTGTGAAAAATCCAAAATACGAAGAGGTTATGGATGGTTACCGAGATAAAAAAGTAGTATTTATCATTGATGAATGTCATCGTTCCCAATTCGGCAGTATGCATGCGCAGATTCAGAAACACTTTGAAAAAGCCAATTATATAGGATTTACAGGAACGCCTATTTTTGAGAAGAATAAAGGTGCTGACGGACGTACAACGGCAGATGTGTTCCATGCTGGGGATAAACTGGATGCATGTCTGCACCGATATATGATCAAAGATGCAATTGCAGACGGCAATGTGCTCCGATTTTCTGTAGAATATCAGCGGACAATTTTTGCAAAAAATATTGCAGTAAAAGGAATTGACCCAGAACAGTTGGATGATCCAGAATACTGCAAACGCCATAATATCGACATGACACCGCTTTATCATGATGAGGAACGAATCACCAGAGTTGCAAAACACATTATGGAACATCATGAACAGCATGTGCATCCGCAGGGAAAGGATACGTACACAGCACTTTTTGCAGTAGATTCTATTCCAATACTTGGAAAATATTATGATGCATTTCAGAAACTGAATGAAACAGTTCCGGCAGAAAAACAGCTGAAAATTGCAGCTATTTTTTCTTATCAGGCAAATGAAGATATGGATGATGGAGCAGATGAACATTCGCAGGAACTGCTGGAGCGTTGCATACAGGACTATAATGCCATGTATGGTACAGCGTTTGGTATTGATACGTTTGATCCGTACAGAAAAGATATTGCGAAGAGGTTAAAACAGAAAGTGCTTCCACAGGTGGATATCCTGATCGTGGTCAATATGTTCTTAACCGGATTCGATGCAAAACCATTGAATACGCTGTATCTGGACAAAAATCTGGTATGGCATTCACTGGTACAGGCATACAGTCGTACCAACCGTATTGACAAAGTGACAAAACAGTTTGGACAGATTGTGACATATCGAAATATCAAGAAGTGGCAGGATGAAGCGCTGACCCTGTTTTCGGGCGATGGAGATCCGAACGAATATCTGCTGGAAGATTATGCGTATTATTTAAATCAATGGATGAATCAGAATGTGATTTTAAGAAAAATCACACCCGACGTAGAAGCTGCGGGACAGTTGCAATCAGAGGATGAAATCCGCATGTTTATTATGGCATTCCGTGCGCTGGCAAAGACGCTTGCTACATTGAAAACTTTTTCGAAGTTTGATTGGGCAGATCTTGGAGCAGTCATGGATGAAAATGAATACGAAGGTTTCAAAAGCTGGTATTTGTACTATAAAGATCAGACGGTCAATCCAAATCCGAAAGTTCCGGTTCCAGTGGATGTGGATTTTGATATTGAACTTGTCAGAACAGACCGAATCAACGTTGTGTATATTTTGAACTTGTTAAAAAATGCGAAAACACATACTAAGACAGAGGAAGAAAAGCAGCAGGATGTCGATCTGATTCTGCGGGAAATCGAGCGTTCTGATAATGAATCCCTGCGTTTGAAAAAAGAAGTGATGCGGCAGTTTATCTTAACGAGATTTTACGATCTGCCGGAAAATGCAGATGTCATGGAGGCATTCAATCAATTTGAAAAAGAACAGATGCAGGCAGATATGGAAGAATTTGCATTTGACAATCAGATTGATTTCAAGATAGTATCAGATCTGGTTTCGGCATATACATTCAGTGGAAATGTATCGGAGGATAATATTCGTGAAAGATTGATGGCATATCCGCTGGGACTGCTGAAAATGACAAAACTGACAAAGAATGTGAAAAGATTTATACAGGATACTTATAAAAAATACAAGGCTGAAGGAGAAACAGAATGACAGACACAAATACATACCAGGCACAGGCGAACGAGCTTTCGCAGAAATTATGGGCAATCGCGAACGATCTGCGCGGTCAGATGGATGCAAGTGAGTTCAAAAATTATATCTTAGGAGTAATTTTCTATCGCTATCTTTCTGAGCGAACAGAAATGTATATGACCGATCTTCTCAAAAATGATGATGGAATCACATATGAAGAAGCCTTTGCGGATGATGAATACAGACCGGTTGTAGAAGAATGGTCACTGTCAAAACTGGGTTATGTAATTAAGCCGGAAAATCTGTTTCGAAATCTGATTCGCAAGATTACAAAGTTTGAAAATGATGCGGATAAATTCAGTGTGGAAGATTTCGAAAAAGCGATCAATGATCTGGTAGGCTCTACGATGGGACACGAATCCAACAAGGCATTTGACGGACTGTTTAACGATATGCGTCTGCAGGATTCCCGTCTTGGAGAGACGGTGGCAGACCGTACGGAAATGATCGGGCGAGTTATGGTACGTGTATCAGATATCGATTTCGATTTGCAGGATTCCCAGTTTGACGTACTCGGTACAGCGTATATGATTCTGATTGGTTTATTCGCATCGGATGCGGGAAAGAAAGGCGGCGAATTCTTCACGCCGGCAGGTCCGTCGAAGCTCTGTGCAACACTTGCGGCATTGGGGCTGGATGAAGCAAAGACGGTTGGTGACTGCACTTGTGGTTCTGCGTCTATGCTTCTGGAAGTACAGAAACATCTGACAACAGGAAAAGTCGGACATTTCTATGGACAGGAGCTGAATGCGACAACGTACAACCTGAGCCGCATGAACATGATCATGCACGGCATCGACTGGCAGAATTTTGATATTTATAAAGGCGATACACTGAAAGATGACAAATACGGCGATATCAAAATGACAGTACAGGTGTGCAATCCGCCGTATTCTCTGAAATGGTCTGCGGATAAACAGTTTGAAGATGACCCACGCTATTCCGGAGCAGGAAAACTGGCACCGAAAGGACAGGCGGATCTCGCATTCGTGGAACACATGATTTATCATATGGACGAAGATGACGGACGCGTTGCTGTATTGCTACCTCATGGTGTACTGTTCCGTGGTGGAGCGGAGGAAACTATTAGAAAATACATCATTAAAGATTTGAATCGGTTGGATGCAGTAATTGGATTGCCAGCAAACCTGTTCCATGGAACAGGAATTCCGGTTTGTGTGCTGGTGCTGAAGAGCAAGAGAAATGGAAATGCGGGAAATATTTTGTTTATTGATGCGTCAAAAGAATTTAAAGTAGGGAAGAACCAGAATATTTTAGAGCAGAAACATATTGATAAGATTGTAAAAGCATACGAAGAGAGACAGGATATCGATAAGTTTGCACATGTGGCAGAAATGAATGAAATTATTGAGAATGGATATAACTTAAATATTCCGAGGTATGTTGATACATTTGAAGAAGAAGAGCTAGTAGATTTAGAAAATGTGAAAGCGGAGATAAAAAAGCTGGATGAAGAAAATAGAATAGCCATTGATAAAGTAAATAATATATTAAAAGAATTGAAGATATAATAGGAGAAGCATATGAAAGTGCCTAAAATAAGATTTCCAGAGTTTATAGAAAGTTATACACAATATAGGTTAGGCGATATTTACCAAGCAAGAAAAGAAGAAGGAAATGCAGATCTTCCCATGCTGTCAGTGTCAATTCATACAGGAATATCGGATGGAGAATTAGATGAAAATGAGTTAGGTAAGCGAATAAAAAGAAGCGAAGATAAATCTTTGTATAAAAGAGTTCACCAAGGAGATCTGGTATTTAATATGATGCGTGCATGGCAGGGAGCTATTGGAACTGCAAAAATAGATGGAATGGTGAGTCCTGCTTATATAGTGGCAAAGCCAGATAATAAGATAGATCCACTATATATGAATTATTATATGAGAACAAATCATATGATTCGGAAAATGAACAATCAATCTTACGGAATTATGGAATTTAGAAAGAGATTGTATTGGAATTCTTTTGTAAATATTAGATGTAATATTCCAGCTTTATCAGAACAAAATAAAATTGCGGAATTACTTAGTGCGATTGATACGGTGATCGAGAAGCAAAAAGAAATGGTAGTTGTATGGGAAAATCGAAAAAAAAGTATAATGCAAAAGTTGTTTAGTCAAGAAGTGAGATTCAAGGCTGATGATGGAAACAATTTTCCAGAGTGGAAAGAAAAGAAGTTAGATGATTGCGGCCGTTTTTATACAGGTGTAGGATTTGGCGAAAAATATCAAGGGCATAAAGATTTAGACATTGATGTTTATAAAGTTTCAGATATGAATATTATTGGAAATGAGAAGTATATGACTTTAGCAAATAATACTATTGATGAATCTATTGTTGAACAAATGAAAACGAAAGCTATTACATCGAGATGTCTTATTTTCGCAAAAGTTGGAGCTGCAATTTACGGTGAGCGAAAACGAATTACAACAAAAACTTTTTTAATTGATAATAATATGATGGCATTTGAACCATATTCTTGTTTGAATATAGAATATTTACATAGTTGGGCATGTTCTATAAAATTTTCGAGATATGCGCAAGTGGGTGCATTACCATCGTATAACTCATCAGATATTGGGATTATTAAAATACAGTTACCTTGTCTTGATGAACAGAAAAAAATTGCAAGTTGCATTGCAGCGTTGGACGATGTTATTAACAGTTATAAAACAACATTAGTTGTATGGAAAGAGCTGAAAAAGGGTTTGATGCAGCAGATGTTTATATAGAGAATAGGAAGAATAAAAGATTTATATAATAAAATGTACTGATTGGAGGAAAGGAAAATGGAATGGACAAAATTTAATACTCATGGGGAATCGTCTAATCATGCATTTGAAGTTATGTGTAATATTCTCTTTGAAACATGGTGTAAAAAAGAATACAAAGAAGAACTGAAATATTTTTCTTTTGTAAATGGAAGTGGCGGAGATGGTGGGATAGAGTCTTATGGGATTTTAAATTCAGGAGATGTTATTGGAGTTCAGGCAAAGTGGTTTCCTGATAAAATGGAGAGTGCACAGTTTGCTCAAATTAAGAATTCATTTAACACAGCAGTAAAAGTGAGATCGGAAATAAAGAGATATATTGTTTGTATTCCAAGGGATCTGACTTCTAAAAAAATAACCAGTGGTGGTAAAATAGCGAAAAACACAGAGGAAAATAAGTGGTTGGAGTTGGTGGGCCAATTAAAAGCTACAAATCCGTCTGCAAGTGTAGAATTATGGGATGAAACCACAATCCAAGGGAAATTAATGCAGCCAGAGGCAAGGGGATGCTATAAATATTGGTTTGAAAATACAGCAGTGTTCGAAGAAGAAATTATAGATTCGTATAATAAGGCAGTTAATGGTTGGGCAAGAACAAAATATATTCCAGATATATATGCTACAGGATATATTCATGAAAAACTGGAAGAATTTACAGGAAATTATGCTGTAGTAGAGAAAAGATATAGAGAAATACTGCGAGTGGAAGATAATTTGAAAAAACTTAAAAAAGCCTATGAAGATATATTAGAACTGAAATTTCCGGAAAAAGAGAAAGCACTTGTTGAAAAAATCAGTTTGGATATTAAGAAATTGTCTGAATGGATAAGTCAATTTGAAAGTATCAAGTTGGTAGCAAAGGTAGGAAGTGATATTAGGGAAGATTTTCTACGAAAACGAATTGATTTGAATTGTACAGAAATAGAGTTGAAAGAGAACTCTATGTATTTTCAGCATTATTTTCACTTTGCACCTGCAATTGAAGTTTTAAAAAGTATTGAAATAGATTTTTTTATGTGTGGTCAAAGATTAAAGGATACAATTGACAATTGTATGGTTTTCTTGGGGGATCAAGGCACTGGAAAAACAGCAGGGATTCTTGCTGAGACAAGCGTAATGCTACAACAGAAAACACATTTACCGATATTGGTATATGCAAAAGATTTTTCTGTGGGAGATACTTGGCTATCAATTTTATTAAAAACGCTTGGAATGTCAAGTAAATGGGATGAGCGAGAATTATTTAGGGCATTAGAAAATGCGGCACTATTGAGAAAACGAAGGGAAGAGAATAATAAAGGCATAACTATACAGCCGAAATGTTTAATTTGTGTAGATGGATTAGATGAAGCTACTTCATGGGATTTTTGGCAAGAACGAATAAATGAAGTAAAGGTTTATGAGAAGGACTTTAGTGGTATAAAATTTGTCTTTTTATCACGTCCTTATGTATTTAAAAGATACAAAGAGTTAAAATATCGGGATGCCTTTTTTTATATACCGAGTCATGGCGATGTATCAGTGGCACAAATTTTTGATCAATATATTGAGTATTATAATGTAAATTTGGATGGAAATATCTGGATCAGGAATATGTTGAAAACGCCAATGGCGTTAAAACTATTCTGTGATAGATATAGAAACACAAAAATAGGTCTCTTGTCTAAAAATTCAATGGTAATAACGAATTTGTTCAAAGAAAAAATAAACAGTATAGAAGATATATATAGAAAATCAGGAAAAGAAACCGATAGTCAAAGCATGGTTAGAACGGTACTTGTGTGTGTTGCTACTATGCTTGCGGATAAAAAGGAAATTTTGTATGAGGATATTTATAATCAATGCAAAGAGTTGGTCAAGCCTCATTTAGAGGAAATTTTGAAATTTGTTGAGGAAGAAGGTTTTATAAGTTCTCGTTTGAAACAGCAAGATGAATTTAGTGAGTGCGAAACCGTATATTCATGGGGAATGCAGCCAGCATTTGATTATCTTATGGCAAGAAAGATATTTGATGCCGTTAAAGAGAGCAAAGAAGTTGAAATACATTATACGAATGGAATTTATCAAATGCTTTCACTTGTTTTACTAGAAGAAGGCAATTTGATTTCAGAATATCCAAATATTAAATTAGATAAAGATACAATATTTGATTTGAATTGCTATGCATTGAATAATACATCAATTGAAGTTGCAGAAAAATATCAAGATGATGTGAAAAAATGGATGAACCAGTCTGTGAATAACTTTAGAATGATTTTTAATAAAGTTATATTGCCTTCAAGCGATAACTGTCAACATCCATTGGGAAGTAAAATACTTGATGAGTTCTTAAGAGGATTTGAAAAACCTGCACAGAGAGATATTTGGTGGTCTATACCGGCTGGCTTGCAGAATGAATTGGAGACTGCATGGGGGACTTATATAGAAATTGACACTAATAGCGTGAAGTTAATAAGTGATGAAGAATATTGGGGAAGACCAATGATTTTAGCTTGGAATCTTTCTTGCGTAGACAATAGAATAAGGTATGAATGTAGACAAAAGCTTATAGAATGGGGAATAAATAATCCAGATGAATTTCTAAAGCTTCTGATTTACTGTGCTGATATTAATGATGAGCAGATTATAGAAGATCTTTTTTCGATTGCATATGGAATTGCATTAGGAAAGAATGTAAAAGATGAATATTTGAAAACACTGTCGATTTGGATCATGAAGAATGTATTTTCAAGTATAGGCTTAGTAACATATGAAAATATTGTAGTGAGATATTACTGTAGAGGAATAGTAAAAAGGGCAATTGATAAAGATCTTTACAAAAAAGAGGCAGAAAGTCAAATTATGCCTCCGTATCAGTATCAGATGGAAATTATGCCGGCATGCCAAGTAGCTTTTAAGGCAGAAAAAATGTCTGGCTATGGACCTATAAATTATGATTTTTCAAGGTATGTTCTGTGTGATGAGTTAAACAAATTTTTTGAAATTGATCATAAAACACAAGAATATTTTCGGGAAACACAAGAGTTTATAGAGGAATATCGGAAAAAATATAATTTAGAGACGTTAAAATGGGATGGATTGCTCGTATCAGTTGTGTATCAGTATTTAATAGAACATGGTTGGGAACAAAAGCTTTTTGGAGAATATAGAAACAAGAGAAATATAGGTGTAGATATTGCTATTAAACAACGTTTTTACCAGGCCACACATGGCAGGCAGTCAAGTGTTATGACGATTGCTGAAAAGTATGTATGGTGTGCAAAACATCGTGTAGAAGTAATATTGGCAAATAAAATCCCGATTCAAGAAGATAATGAAAGTAGGATGTATGTCAAAGACTATGCGGTTTTAGATAGTTTTGTTAATACGTACCAAGATTATATTGGCGCGAAGAAAAGGGAACAGAAAAGTAGCTGGCTTAACACTGACCAAATGGTATGCTGTGATGTTGAGGAATATTCTGTAGAAAGCATCGAGGCATGGATGAAGCAAGGTGATGTTCCTGATTTTTCAAAGTGGATTGAAAATAATGACGAGATGTTGATTTACGGTTCTACCAGTCTTGAGAATGAGCAGAGAGGGATAGATGAATCTGTTTGGATCTCATCAGGTATTGTGAAGAGGGAGAAATTAGAACAGTTTATAAAGGCGCTGAATATTTATTCGGAAGGTAGACAGGAACTATTTGATGTGACAGGATTTCATGCTCATCAGGCTGGTGGATATTATTGTACGCCACAGGAAGCTTGCACAGTTCGAAAAGATAAAGAAGTGGAAAGTAATATTTTTATAGAAACAGATGATAATGTTATAAAGGTAGATAAGATGGTTGATTCGTGTAATGTGGAAAATGTAGAAGAGACAGAAAAAAGTTTTTATCTTCCGAGTAGAATGATTAGAACATTGACAGGAATTACATATGGTGATGGATATGAATACTCAAATTCTCGGGGAGAAATAATTGGAAGATATGCGGACATAAAAGAAGGATGGAGAAATTATCAGGAATATCTATTAATGAAGTCTGAAATTCTGATGTCTGCACTTGAAAAGAATCAGTATGAGATTTTTTGGCTGTTTGAGGTATTTCGGTCACCATCTTATAAGGCATATGAACGTTTCGACAATGGAATTATGCATGATACAGACAGGAATTTTGTGGTTTGGATGAAAGAAGGGGAGTATAAATTCATGGAACTTCAGAGCATTGAATCGCCACAAAAAGAAATGGACAAAATGTTGTCATCGAAATTTAATTACCTGTTACCGAAAGAGGATTTTTAGCAACTTAAGATGGTAAAAAGAGGAGTTTAAATAAAAAAGAAACGAGCAACCCGATTGAGCCCTGAGGCTGTACACGACACAAAACCCATTTCTTTTATATTATAAAAAAGATAATTTGAAAAATAGTCAAGAAAAATTTGGACAGACTTTATTTGAAGAATGACTATGAGGAGAAAAGAATTCATGGATATGAAAATCATAAAAAGAGAAAAACGTTTATGCACATGCTGCATGGAAGAACATGAAGTGAAGACGGTTCTTGTTGAAGAAAAGATGACGTTTAAGAATGTAAAAATTGTTTATGAGGCAACCTATTTTTGGTGTGATGCGGCTGACGTATTCTATATGGATGAGGAACAGATGCAGAAAAATTATTTGAATCAGAAAGCGGCATACCAGAAAATCATAAACGGTTCAGTAGATGAGAAAATCTGAGTTAGAAGTACGGTTTGGATATAAGCTGAAGGATTGGGTACATAGAGATCTATTGAGTGAATGAAAAGAAAAAGCGGATGGAGTGATCCATCCACTGCTGTTAAACGATTGTTTTTATTGGACAATCTTGAAAAACAGTCAAGAAAAATATATTGACATAAAAATGGAATTTATCCATAATAGTAATCAGGAAAAGCGTGCTTTTCAAGTGGGCTAACACTAAAATCTGATATGCTTGCCAATCACGTGATTGACCGTTGGCGGACAACACGAAAATCCGATATGTTTCCCAGCAGTTTGCTGGTCGTTGGCAGATAACACTAAAATTAGCCGTAAAGAGAGAGTATGTAATACACTGGTATTATTGCTCTCTCTTTAAATTTATATGGACAATGAGTCAGTTTGAGTAAAAGATAGAAAAGTTCAATTTCTCATGCATTTTTCAAAAACTGTGATATAATAACCTCATAATGAAAAGTAAAATTCTGCCTATTTTTCAACATTGTAGGCGGCAATTTTACACCTGCCAGTTAGTGAATCCTAATAAAAGTAAGATGGAGGTACCCGCCCATGATGGAATACACCAGCAAATATTGGAACATGCTGACTCCTTTAATAAAGAAAAGTCTGCTAAAACGCTACGGAAAAGAGGAGACCGCAGAGCTTCTCCGCAAGACCAACCAGATCTACCGCGACATGCTTCGCCGCGCCGATGATATCGGAAAGGACAACCCGATGGTGTCGAATCTCTATGAAGGCCTCATTTTTCTTGCGCTCTGGGACGCGTCGGACAGACAGATTTCTGTGGATGAACTGCGTACAATCTCAGAGGAGATGATGTCCTTCCCGCTTCTGAAAGCCATGGGCCTGATGATTAATGCGAATAAGAAGAGCGGCATGGCGCGGATTGCGAAGATGATGCATAAGGATGCCGCCTGGCTGGAAGCACATCCGCAGTATAAGGCGTATTCGTGGGATTTTCATTTTGATGAGACGAAGCATCAGGACGGTTTTTATTACCACTTCACCCAATGTCCCCTGAACACCTTCGCCCGAAAAGAGGGCTATCTGGAAGTGCTGCCGATTATGTGCGACATTGATTACAAGACAGCAGCCCTGATGCACGCGAAGCTCTACCGTGACCATACACTGGCAGGCAGCGGTGAGGTCTGTGATTACTGGTTCGTGGGGGACAAGGTGGAAAATCCGAAATAAAACAAGACCGGACCGGAACTGCCGAGACGATGCTGCAGTGCTTCTACGCCCGCGCCATGCACAGCAGAAATCCGAAAAACAAGTTCCGCGACACCAAAGCAGAAGAGCTGATTGACCGCATCGACTATGATTTCAGCAATGCGAAAAAGGACACAGCAATGAGCGGCGGAATCGTAGCGCGGAGTGTTGTGTTTGATGAGCTGGTCAGCGACTTTATCCGAAAGAACCCGGATTGTACCGTCGTCAACATCGCCTGTGGTCTGGACACACGGTTTTACCGCATGGATAATGGAAAAATTACCTGGTACAATCTCGATCTGCCGGAGACGATTGAGGTGCGCGATTCCATCTATCAGGAATCCGGCCGCGTTTCCACGATTGCGTGTTCCGTGCTCGATCCGGCATGGGCCGATCAGGTAAAAGTGTGGGGCAAAATGCTTTTCATTATCGAAGGTCTGACCATGTACATGAAAGCGGATGAGGTCAGAATGATGCTCGCCATCATCCGCGATCATTTCGACAATGCCTACGTCTGCATGGAAACGCTGTGCCCGTACTTTGTAAAGAAAGAAAACATCGAAAAATCTATTCAGGCGACGGGCGCGACGTTTACCTGGGGTGCGAACAGCTTTGCAGACCTGGGCGATATTGCCGCCGGTTTCCGAAAAGTAAAAGACGACAACATCGCCCGCGGTATGGAAACGCTGAATCCCATCTACAAGCTGGTGATGTGGATGCCGATCATCCACAAATTCGCAGAGAAAATTCTGGTGTTTGAAAAAGCGTAAGAAAAGAAATGAAAAGAAACAGGCAGCCCGGCAGCGGAAAAGCCCCAAAAGCTTCCGTGCAGGGAACCTGTTTTTTGCTTGTACAGGAAATTAACAAATCATTCATCCGGCCACACAAAGTGTGCGTTTCCCGCCTCAAGTCCGTCGATCAGAATATTCTGTCCCGTGCAGAACCGGTTCGTCACGGTCATAAAATACGCCCAGTCCGCCGTTTCCTCGACGGTCATCCACCGTTTCAGCGGTGTCAGATCCATGATCTGATCCCAGAGCTTTTGGTCTTCTGTGACAGGCAGATTCAACTCGGTCAGTACGCCGCCGAAATCAAGGCTGTTGCACGTTCCGCCATACGGTGCAATGCGGAGTGCCACGTTTTTCGTGTAGGCGAGCACACCGCCCTTGCTTGCCGTGTATTCCGGAAATTCAGCTCCGGTATGGCCGCTGGCCGAGCCGATCATAAGGACGGCGCGGATGGTGTCATGAATGCCATACGCCTCTGTGATTGCGATGGTTCCCTTTAAATTGATATCAATATCATTCTCGTTCTGCACACCGGCGTTGTTGATGACAATATCGAAAGGCGCAAGCGCCGGATACTGTTCCCTGTCGCGGATATCAAGGCAGAAATGAGTATACAAATCCTGGCTGATCGAAGCCTCCTTCCGGTCAAATCCGGTAACATCAAAGCCTTCTTTTAAAAATTTCTCCGCAATCGCCTTTCCGATTCCGGAGCTGGTTCCTGTAATAAGTACACGCATACGATAACCTCCCGATGAAATATTACCCTCATTATACCGCAAACACAGCATGCGATCCAGAAGAAACGAAAAAGAATGCAGGAAAAGAAAATGTTACGGGAAAAATCACTGTATAAAACAAAAGAGTCTCCCAAACTGCAACAAATAATTGACAGATTTTAGGAGAAGGAGTAGAGTTTTTGAAAGGGGGATTATCCCTGCAAAGAGTGAAAACAAAAGAGGTGCAAATATGCTGAAAGTAGACAATCTTACCTTTGAAGTAAACGAAGAGGGAAGAAAACGCTGCCTCGTCAACCACATCAGTTTTGAGGTAAAGGACGGGGAAATGCTGGTGATTACCGGACCGAACGGCGGCGGAAAATCGACGCTGGCAAAAGTACTTGCCGGCATTGAGGAAGCAAACGGCGGAGAAATCTTCCTGGATGAGGAAAATATTACCGGTTATGATATTGACCACCGCGCAAACGCCGGCATCGGCTATGCATTCCAGCAGCCGCCGCGTTTTAAAGGAATGACGGTGAAAAAAATGCTGTCGCTGGCAGCCGGAAAAGAACTGACGGAAGCCGAGAGTTGTAAACTCCTCTCCGCTGTCGGACTCTGCTCTGCCGATTACCTGAACCGCCAGATGGACGGTACGCTCTCGGGAGGAGAGATGAAGCGTCTGGAGATCGCAACGGTTCTTGCAAAACCGCATAAGGTCAGCATTTTCGATGAGCCGGAGGCCGGCATTGACCTGTGGAGCTTTTCCATGCTGATCAAACGGTTTGAAGAAATCCACAAAGAGAAGAAAGAATGTCTGATCCTCATTTCTCATCAGGAACGCATTATCCAGATGGCAGACAAGATCATGGTGATCGAGGACGGCCAGGTGAAAGAATACGGTACAAAGGAAGACGTACTGCCGACCCTGTTCCAGCAGAAAACAGGCCGGATGTGCGGCCAGGAAGGAGGCACATGCTGATGGTACAGGTAGATGAGACAACCCAGGGCGTATTAAATCAGATCAGCGAGGGATTTGAGCAGAAAGGGGCATATAATCTCCGCCAGAACGGCATTCCGCTCTGCCACGGTGACAGTGAACATATCAAAATCCGCAAAAAAGAGGATAAGCCGGGCATTGATATTTTGATTGACGGCGAGACAAAAGGCGAAAAAGTATTTATCCCGGTTGTCGTCAGCGTTTCCGGTATGACGGATCTTGTTTACAATGATTTCTACGTTGCGGACGGCGCCGATGTTACGATTGTAGCGGGCTGCGGTATCCACAACGGCGGCTGCAACGACAGCCGGCACGACGGTATCCATACGTTCCATGTAGGAAAAAATGCCAACGTGCGCTACGAGGAAAAGCATTACGGAGAGGGAAACGGAACGGGACAGCGGATTCTGAACCCGGTGACAAATATTGAAATCGGAGAAAATTCCGTTTTTACGCTGGATACCGTACAGATTAAGGGCGTTGACTCAACAATTCGTACGACGAATGTTGTGATGGATGCAAACTCCAAACTGTTTGTGCTCGAACGTCTGATGACAGACGGTGACCAGAAGGCAGAGTCGGATATTGAAGTATGTATGAACGGAAGCGGTTCTTCCGCACAGATTATTTCACGTTCTGTCGGAAAGGGCAATTCCTCACAGGTCTTCCATCCGAAGGCAGTCGGCAAAAACAAATGCCACGCCCATATCCAGTGCGATTCTATCATCATGGATCACGCCCAGGTCGGATCTATTCCGGAGATCCAGGCAAAGCATGTGGATGCGGCAATCATCCACGAGGCGGCGATCGGACGGATCAATGATGAGCAGCTATTGAAACTGAGAACGCTCGGCATGACGGAAGCGGAGGCGGAAAACGTCATTATTGAAAACTTCCTGAGCTGAAGAAAAAAAGGAAACAAGAGAACAAAAAAAGAGGCATTTCCAGTCTGCATAGATGGAGATGCCTCTTTTTGTGCATTTTTCACAAAAGCAGGTAGTAAATTTTACTAAAATAAAAAGTAAAATATTTTGACTTTTAACATATGATAATTTACATACGGGGCGGTCTATTTCCCGACAGCCTCTTTTCTTTTTGTCCGGAAAAAACTTGTAAATAAGACGCGAGTGTGCAAAAATAGACATGAAACAGATGCGGAGGCATCCTGAAAAAAGAGGAGAACAACATGGAAAAACAGAAAAAGATAGCACTGATTAACGATCTGACAGGCTTTGGCCGGTGCTCGACGGCTGTGATGGCGCCGATCGTGTCGGCGCTGAGGATTCAGGCGGTGGCAGTTCCGACCGCAATTCTCTCAGCACACACGCAGTTTCCGACGTATTACTTTGATGATTATACTGACCGGATGAAGGATTACATTCAGACCTATAAGGAGCTGAAGCTCGATTTCGATGCGATCTCGACCGGCTTCTTAGGATCGGAACAGCAGGTGGATATCGTGCTTGATTTTATCCGCCATTTTAAGACGGACCGCAACTTTGTCATCGTCGATCCGGTCATGGGGGACTATGGGAAGCTGTATCGGACGTACACGAAAGAGATGTGCGAAAAGATGAAAGAACTGGTTCACTACGCGGATATCATCACGCCGAACCTGACAGAGCTCTGCACACTGATCGATGCGCCGTATCCGGAGAACGGGGCTTCGATTGAGGAGCTGAAAGAGATGTGCGGAAAACTGGCGGAGCGGGGACCGAAACACATCGTGGTGACGGGCATCCACTTTAACCAGACACAGATTGCCAACTTTATCTATAACAAAGGCGAGGATTTCCAGATCGTCATGGTAGACCGCATCGGCGGCGACCGGAGCGGTACGGGAGATGTCATTGCGGCAATTATCGCAGGCATGTATCTGAACGGCCGCAGCCTGTACGAGTCGGTGAAAAAGGCGGCGGATTACGTATCGAAATGCATCCGCTACTGCGAAGAAAACGAAGTGCCGAGCTACTGGGGACTCTGCTTTGAAATGTTTATGAAGGACTTAACGGAGGAAGCGTAATGTATTTATATACTGTAACCGGAGCCGTCGGCGAGGAAGGGTATCTCGACCTTGCAAAGAGCGGCGATCTTACCGGAAAAAATGTCTATGTCAACATGACAAACAAATGCCCGTGCAGCTGTGTGTTCTGTCTGCGCCAGACGAAACAGCAGCAGGAGGGAAATACACTGTGGTTAAAAGAGGGCGAGCCATCCGTTGAGACGATGCTGGAGCTGTTCGCACAGTACGATCTGAACGTGATCAATGAACTGGTCTTCTGCGGCTTCGGAGAACCGCTTGAGCGGCTTGAGGATGTCTGCCGGGTGATCGATTCCTTAAAAGAAACGTATCCGAACCTGAAAGTGCGTCTGAATACGATCGGTCTTGCCAACCTGATCCATGGAAGAGATGTCACCCCGGAATTAAAGGGAAGATTCGATACCGTCTCGATTTCCTTAAACGCGCCGGATGAAAAGGAATTTCTGGAGCTCACGCGGTCGAAATTCGGCATCCAGTCGTACGAGGCGATCAAGGAGTTTGCGGTTCTTTCCAAACAGTATGTGCCGAATGTTGTGATGACGGTTGTCGAGAAAGTCATGCCAGAGGAGAAAATTCAGAAGTGCCAGGAGATCTGCGATACCTTAGGAGTTACTTTACGTGTCCGCCCGTTTGAAAATTGAGAGGCCCGCAATCTTTCGCTTGTATTTGAACGACATAATGCCTATAATGGGAAGGAAAAACAAAAGAGAGGGAGAGACGTATGAACGAGTCTAATGGAGTCCTCCGCGATGCGAGAAAGCTCGGCATTCCTAAAATGCTGATTCTCGGATTGCAGCACATGTTTGCCATGTTCGGTGCAACCATTCTGGTGCCGATTCTGGTAAACAGCTACTTTGTAGACGCATGCGGCGAGGGGCCGTCCCGCGGTCTTACCGTATCCGTCACACTGTTCTGCGCCGGCTTTGGAACCCTGCTGTTCCATCTGTGCGCGAAATTTAAAGTACCGGCATTTCTTGGTTCTTCGTTTGCATTCTTAAGCGGTTTCGCCGCTGTTGCAAACCTGAATACCGGAAAATATGCCAGCATGAGTGTCAACGACAAGGCAGCCTATGCCTGCGGAGGTATTGTGGTAGCAGGTCTTCTGTACCTGATTTTTGCCTTGATCATCCGCATGGTCGGCGTCAAACGCGTGATGCGCTACCTGCCGCCGGTTGTCACAGGTCCGGTTATCATCTGCATTGGCCTCAGCCTTGCTGGTTCCGCCATTAATAATGCTTCGACGAACTGGTTCCTGGCACTGGTTGCGCTGGCAGTCATCATCATTTTCAACATCTGGGGAAAAGGAATGTTCAAAATCATTCCGATTCTGATGGGCGTTGTGATTGCCTACGCTGTGGCAGTTGTCCTGAATGCACTCGGCATCAAAAATCCGGACGGATCCGTGATCATCAACTTTGTGCCGGTTGCACAGGCAGGCATCGTCGGACTTCCGCCGCTGCAGCTCTGCAAATTCGATCTGACCAGCATTATGATCATGGCACCGATCGCGATCGCGACCATGATGGAGCATGTCGGCGATATGTCGGCGATCTCTGCAACCGTAGGAGAGAACTTCCTTTCTGATCCGGGCCTGCACAGAACCCTGCTCGGCGATGGTCTTGCAACCGCAATGGCAGGTTTCATCGGCGGACCGGCCAACACGACGTACGGCGAGAACACCGGCGTTCTGGAATTGAGCCGCGTACATGACCCGAGAGTCATCCGTATTGCCGCAGTCTTTGCGATTATCGTCAGCTTCATTCCGAAGGTATCGGCACTCATCAGCACCATGCCGTCCTCTATCATCGGAGGCGTCAGCTTCATGCTGTACGGTATGATTTCTGCCATCGGTGTGCGCAACGTGGTAGAGAATAAAGTAGACCTGACCAAATCGAGAAACCTGATCATCGCGGGCGTCATCTTTGTCTGCGGACTGGGCTTCAGCAACGGTCTCTCCTTTACGATCGGCGGAACGACCGTCACCCTGACTGCACTTGCCATTGCAGCCATCGCAGGAATCCTGCTGAACATGATTCTGCCGGGCAATGATTACGAATTCGGCGTAAACGAGTCCGGGGACGAGAACAGAGGAATCCACGCATAAAGAAAAATGAAAAAGAAAATCCGTTTTTTCTGCATCTGTATTCTGCACAAAGGAATGTGCAGAAACAGAGGGGAAAAAGCGGATTTTCTTTGCATTTCGGTACGGGCAAGTGCATACTGGAGAGTAAGAAGATGTAAGGCTGGTAAAAAAATGACACACGAAAGATCGAAAAATGGGATGATGGGACAGGTCGTCGGATCCTTATATTATCTGGATCCAACGGTGATTCCGCGGCTGAAAAGTCTGCGAAGCGGTGACGATCCGGTGTTTTCGTTTGGTGTTTTATTTTACGCGTTCAAACGCAATCCGCGGAGAGTGGTTCAGCACGTAGATGATGCCGCGCCGTTCAAATCCGTTTTTCTGGATCAGATGCTGCATGATTTGATTGTCCGCATGCGTATCGACGCGCAGGTGCGGGATCTGTGCCCAGCAGTAATCGACGATCTGGGAGAAAAATCCGTGGATTGTTCCGTCTGAGGCAACCTGGTGGATCGTGCCATACGGCGCATCGGAGAGCCAGGAGCCGTCGTCGATCTGCAGATACGTCGGATCCTCACCGATGATGAAGGCAAACGCGCCGTGCAGCGTGCCGTTTTCTTCCAGGACAAAAAGCTGTTTGTCACGGATTCTGTTGTGAATCAGCTCCTCCGGCGGAAAATGGTTTCCCCACTGATTCGGATTTCCGGTTTCCTGCATAAAAGAGCGGGCGTACGCATAGATTGACATGATCGAAGTAAAATCCTCCGGGACGGCAAGTCGTATCATGATAAAAATTCTCCTTTTAGTTCAAAATAAGCAGTTTTATTGTAGCACAGCGGACGATGAAGCACAAGAAAGAGAAAACAGGATTTGACTTTTTGAAAAATCCCATGTACAATGCAGTTAGTTATAACTAACTAAAGCAACCAAAACCACAACAAAACGATTTCTGCCGGTCCTGGATGGGCCGGTTCCGTATCAAATTGTCAGAAAGGAAAGAATATGAAACAAAATCGAAAACGAAAAGAGACGGCGGGCATGAATTTTCTCCGCTATCTCGGCCCGGGACTTCTTGTCACGGTCGGTTTTATCGACCCGGGAAACTGGGCATCCAACATTGCCGCCGGATCGGGTTACGGCTACGAGCTTCTGTGGATGGTCACCTTGTCCACGATCATGCTGATTTTTCTGCAGCACAATGCGGCGCATCTCGGCATTGCCACGGGAAAGTGCCTCTCGGAGGCGGCGAGCCTCTATCTGCCTGCATGGCTGAAAAACACGATTCTTGCGACGGCGATGATGGCAGCAGTGGCGACCGCAATGGCGGAGATCCTAGGCGGTGCGATTGCGCTCCAGATGCTGTTCGGCATTCCGATCAAGCTCGGCAGCATGATGATTCTCGTGCTGGTTCTGATCTGCGAGTTTACAAGTGCTTACAAACGGATTGAAAAACTGATCATTGTGTTTGTCTCGCTGATCGGCTTTTCATTCCTCTTTGAGGTCTGGATCGCCGATATCGACTGGGCGCAGGCGGCTGTCGGCTGGGTAAAACCGTCGTTTCCAGAGCACTCAATGCCGGTCATCTTAAGCGTCCTCGGTGCGGTCGTCATGCCGCACAACCTGTTTCTCCACTCGGAAATTATTCAGAGCCGCCAGTGGAATCTTGAGGATGATGAGGTGATTGCGCGCCAGTTAAAGTATGAGTTCAAAGACACCCTGTTTTCCATGATCATCGGATGGGCCATCAACAGTGCAATGATCCTGATGGCGGCCGCAACGTTTTTCCAGCCGCAGAATGCAAAGCAGGTGGATGATCTCGCAACGGCGGGAAAGATGCTGACACCGCTCATTGGAAATGCCGCATCGGTGATTTTTGCAGCAGCGCTTCTGCTCGCCGGAATTTCATCGAGCATCACCGCGGGAATGGCGGGCGGAACGATTTTTTCGGGGATTTTTAACAAGCCGTATGAGATCAAGAGTAAGGAGACACGCTGGGGAATCCTTCTTACCATGATCCCGGCCGCAGCGGTCATTCTTCTGATTGATTCCCCGTTCCAGGGCCTTCTTTATTCACAGATGTTCCTTGGAATGCAGCTCCCGATTACGGTATTTACGCAGATTTATCTGACGTCCTCGAAAAAAGTCATGGGAAAATACGCGAACAGTCTGCGGCTGAAAATTGCCCTGTTTGCGATTGCGGTGATTGTGACACTGCTGAATATCGCGCTGTTGTTTGTGCAGTAAAAAGAATGAGAAATAAAAAAAGGAAGTCCGCTGCGCTGATCCCTGAAAAAGAGACCGGCGCAGCGGACTTCTTCTATTATAATATGCTCTCCATGCAGGCATCGACAAAGTCCTGCAGAAGCGGAGAGAGTTTCCGCCCCTTTTTCCAGATCACGGCGATCTGCGTTTCCAGGTCGCTTTCTGCGAGCGGCTGGATGCGGAGTCCCTGGCAGAGAGAGCTCATGGACTGCGGGAAAATGGCAGTGGCAAGGCCTTCCTTTGCCCAGAGCATCGCGCCGCGGGGATCGTCGCAGACGCAGAAAAGATCGGGCTCCATGCCGCGCGAGTGGAACGCATCCATGATGAGCGCCTCATACCGGCGGTAGATGATGAGCGGAATATTCAAAAGATCCGAGAGCTTTAGCGATCCGTTCTTCTCGGGAAGCATATCTTTTGAAGAAACGGCAATCATAGGTTCAGAGCTTAAAATTTTATAGTCGACATCGTCGAGCCGCAGCGGCGTGCGGGCGATGGAAATGTCGATGATGCCGTCCATCAGATAGCGGTACAGCGTGTAGGTGATGCCGTCGTGCACCTCGAAGTTGACATCGGGATTGCGGCGGGAAAAAAGCGAGACGCACGGCATGATCGTCGCAACGGTGGTCGGTGTGATGCCGAGGCGCAGAACCCGCTTTTTGCCGACCTTTGCGACCTCAAGCTCCGTCGATTTCACGTACTCGAGCAGGTTGGCGGAGCGGTCGTACAGCAGTTTTCCGGCTTCGGTCAGGCGGACGCCCTGGCGGGTGCGTTCAAATAAAGTGACATTCAGTTCGGCTTCCAGCTGCTTTAACTGATAACTGAGCGGCGGCTGGGACATATTAAGGCGGCGGGCGGCCTCGTGAATGCTTTCGGTTTCGGCGATGACGCGGAAATATTCAAGCTGGCGCAGTTCCATAAGAGACTTCCTTTCGTGAAATTATCTATGATATTAAAATTGTATCACTAAGCTATAAAAACAATACTATTCGTATTAATCATATGAGATTATACTGTCAATGTCAAGAAACAAAGAAATGGAGAGTGAAAAAGAAGATGAAAAGTCTTGGAGTCTACTTGAAGCACTACAAAAAAGAGAGCATCATCGCTCCTTTGTTCAAGCTTCTGGAAGTCGTATTCGACCTTCTGGTGCCGATGGTTGTTGCTCAGATCATCGATGTGGGTATCGCAGGCAATAACCGTCCGTACATCGTCGGCCGTTTTGGAATCCTCGTTCTGATGGCGGCAGTCGGACTTTGCTGCAGCTTCACCGCGCAGTATTTCGCGGCAAAAGCGAGCGTCGGCTGTGCAACTGAGCTTCGCCAGGCGGTCTTTGACCACATCCAGGCTCTGTCCTTTACGGAGCTGGATACCATTGGAACCGATACGCTGATCACCCGTCTGATCAACGATATCAACCAGGTGCAGAACGGAATCAACATGGGTCTGCGTCTGCTGCTGCGGAGTCCGTTTATCGTATTCGGTTCCGTTGTGATGGCATTTACCGTTAACGTAAAATGTGCCATCGTATTCCTGGTTACTATTCCGATCCTGTTCGTTGCCGTATTCGGCATTATGCTGGTCAGCATCCCGCTGTTCAAAAAGGTACAGGCGGCACTCGACCGCGTCACCGGAATGACAAGAGAAAATCTGAACGGTGTCCGTGTCATCCGTGCGTTCTGCCGTGAGGAGCAGTCTGTTGCCGATTTCGAAAAGAGCAACGATGAGCTGACTTGTCTGAACGAGTTTGTCGGAAAAATTTCCGCACTGTTAAATCCGCTGACCTATGTCCTCATCAACATCGCAGCCGTTGTCCTGATCTGGCAGGCAGGCCTTCAGGTCAACATCGGCAGTATGCAGCAGGGACAGGTTGTCGCACTTTACAACTACATGCTGCAGATCATCGTGGAGCTGATCAAACTGGCATCACTCATCATCACCTTAAACAAATCCGTTGCCTGTGCAGAGCGTGTCTCCGGCGTACTGGCGGTTCCGACAACCATGAACTACCCGGCAAAAGGCGGCGCTGCAAAGAAAGTAACTGGCGATGCAGCTGTTACATTTAAAAATGTCAGCTTCACCTATGCAGGAGCCGGTGCAGAGAGCTTATCGGATATCAGTTTTACCGCAAAACGCGGCCAGACCATCGGAATCATCGGCGGTACCGGAAGCGGAAAATCGACGCTGGTCAGCCTGATTTCCCGTTTCTATGATGCGACTAGCGGTGACGTCATGGTAGACGGCGAGAATGTAAAGAATTACACGAAAGAAGAGCTCTGCAATAAAGTCGGTGTTGTTCAGCAGAGAGCAGTGCTCTTTAAAGGCAGCATCCGCGACAATATGAAGTGGGGCAAAGAGGACGCCACCGATGCAGAAATCTGGGAGGCGCTCACCACAGCTCAGGCGAAAGAAGTCGTAGAAGGCAAACAGGATCAGCTCGATTTTATGCTGGAGCAGAACGGAAAGAACCTCTCCGGCGGACAGAAACAGCGTCTTTCTATTGCGCGTGCGCTGGTAAAAAAACCGGAAATCCTGATTCTGGACGACAGCTCGAGTGCGCTTGACTTTGCAACGGATGCAAAACTCCGCAAAGCCGTCCACAATCTCGAAGGAAACACGACAACCTTCCTCGTATCCCAGCGAATCGCCGGCATCCGTCAGGCAGACCAGATCCTCGTTCTTGGAAATGGTACGCTCGAAGGAAACGGCACACACGACGAGCTGATGAAAACCTGCGAGGTTTACCGCGAGATTTACTTCTCCCAGTTCCCGGAAGAGCGTGCAGCTTATAACAACGAAAGCGGGGTGATCGCATGAAAAAGACAGAAAACAAGTCCGGAAAAAGCGGCATGCAGGTCATGAAAAAGCTGATGGCGTTTATCGGAAATTATAAAATTTTCTTAGGCCTTAGTATTGTCCTGGCTGCGGTTACCGTTATTTTACAGCTTTATATTCCGATCCTGTTCGGCGATGCGATCGATGAGGTCGTTGCAGCCCACCAGGTCAATTTCCCGGAGATGTGGTTCTATCTGAAACGAATCGTATTCTTTACCCTCGTTTCCGCACTTTCCGCATGGATCATGAACCTGATCAACAACCGTATGACGTACCGCATCGTGCGCGACCTTCGTTCCCAGGCGATCCGTCATATCCAGGTGCTGCCGCTGTCCTATCTGGATCAGCACAGCTCCGGAGACATCGTAAGCCGTGTTATCGCAGATACCGATATCTTATCGGACGGTCTTCTGCTTGGCTTTACGCAGCTGTTCTCCGGCATCGTAACCATTATTGTGACACTGTTTTTCATGTTCTCGAAGAACGTATGGATCACCCTTCTTGTGATCTGCCTGACACCTCTCAGCTTCTTCGTGGCAAAATTTATTTCCGGCCGCTCGTTCAAAATGTTCCAGAAACAGAGTGAGACGAGAGGAAAACAGACCGCACTCATCGATGAGATGATCGGAAACCAGAAAGTAGTCAAAGCGTTCGGCTATGAGGAAAAAGCTTCCGAGCGTTTTGCAGAGATCAACAAAGATCTGCAGAAATACAGCCAGCAGGCCGTGTTCTACAGTTCCTTAACGAACCCGTCTACCCGTTTTGTCAACAACGTGATCTATGCCGGTGTTGCCCTTGTGGGAGCTTTCATGATCCCGGGCGGTGCGCTGACTGTCGGCGGACTTTCCGTTCTGCTGTCGTACGCAAACCAGTATATGAAACCGTTCAATGATATCAGTTCCGTTATCACCGAGATGCAGAACGCGCTTGCCTGCGCAGGCCGTATCTTTGCTCTTCTGGAAGAGAAAGAGGAGAGTGCAGACCCGGCCGGAATGATCGATACCGTGACGGGAAATGTGACGATCGATGATGTAGCATTTAGTTATGACAAAGAGAAAAAACTGATCGAGAACTTTAATCTTGACGTACAGCCGGGCATGCGTGTTGCCATTGTCGGCCCGACCGGATGCGGAAAGACGACGTTTATCAACCTGCTGATGCGCTTCTATGATGTCGATGCCGGAAAGATCTGCATCGACGGAAAGCCGATCGACGAACTGTCCCGCCATGCGCTCCGCAGCTGCTTTGGTATGGTGCTGCAGGATACCTGGATCAAACAGGGAACCGTGCGCGACAACATCAGCTTCGGAAAGCCGGATGCGACGGAAGAGGAGATTGTCAATGCGGCCAAAGAGGCACACAGCTGGGAGTTTATCAAGCGTCTGCCGAAGGGGCTTGACACGGTTCTCAGCGAAGACAGCATCAGCCAGGGGCAGAAACAGCTTCTCTGTATCACCCGTGTCATGCTCTGCCTGCCGCCGATGCTGATCCTCGACGAGGCGACCTCCAGCATCGATACCCGTACCGAACTGCAGGTTCAGGAGGCGTTTGACAAGCTGATGCAGGGCAGAACGAGTTTCGTCGTTGCCCACCGTCTGTCCACGATCCGCAACGCTTCGCTGATCCTCGTCATGAAAGACGGAAAGATCATCGAGCAGGGATGCCATGAGGAGCTTCTTGCGAAGAAAGGCTTCTACTACAATCTGTACAATAGCCAGTTCCAGGCGTCATAAAAGATATTTGGAAAAGAGAACAGCAGATCTGTGCCGCGCATGCGATTTTGAGACGTGCGCGCGCAGATCTGCTGATTTTTTATATATTTTTGCAATATTCCGAAAAAAATACGGCATGGGGTATTGACGAATCCTATCACAGGTGCTATAGTTTTACAAAAATAAAAAAAGACGTAGAAGTTTTTAGAAAATGTGCGGAGAGCCTTTGGAAATTTAATTTTCGAAAGGTGCACGACCGAAGAAGTAAAACTTTCAGGTGCTGGTTCTCTTCTTAAAACAAGAATGGACGGGAGACGGCGAGGACTAAAAACGGAGTGGTCTCTGGAGAAGCTCTTGAAAAGAGTGCCGAAGGTGCAATGCAGCGATGCAGAATCTCTCAGGCAAAAGGACAGAGTCAAAAAAGATACAGAAGAAAAACAGCCGCGGAACAAAAAAAGCGGTGCGCAGAAACGAAAAAATTCCGGAAGTGCGGTTTTTTGCTGTATTTTTCAATCAGAGCCATGTTCTGCAGGAAAAATTCCGCAGGAGATGGTATTTTTTTTCTCAAAACGGTGCGGATGTGTGATCCACATCGTTCAGACCATACGTCGAATGGAAAGGGAGAAAAGAAAATGGATGCATTGAATCAGGCAATTGCGCAGATCAGTGATGTGCTCTGGAACAGCGTACTGCTGTTTCTGCTGGTAGGTACGGGAGTTTATTTCTCTGTTCGGACCCGCTTTGTACAGGTAAGAAAGTTTAAGACCGCGTGGAACCGCGTCTTCGGCGGTTTCTCGTTAAAGGGTAAGAAGGCCGGAAAAGACGGCATGACTTCCTTCCAGGCACTTGCAACAGCGATCGCCGCACAGGTCGGAACCGGAAACATCGCAGGATGTGCGACCGCACTCGTATCCGGCGGCCCGGGAGCCATCTTCTGGATGTGGCTTGCTGCGTTCTTCGGCATGGCAACGATCTACGGCGAGGCGTATCTCGCGCAGATCTCCAAACGCCGCGATGAGAGCGGAGAAGTCATCGGAGGACCGGTTTACTACATTACCCACGCATTCAAGGGAACGTTTGGAAAAGCACTGGCAGGCTTCTTTGCCGTAGCCGTTATTCTGGCACTTGGCTTTATGGGAAATATGGTACAGTCGAACTCCATCAGTGATGCGTTCTACACCGCATTTTCCGTACCGAAATGGGTGATGGGTGTGATTGTAGCCGTTCTCGCCGCATTCATTTTCATCGGAGGTATCTCCCGTATCGCATCCTTCACCGAAAAAGTTGTTCCGGTGATGGCAGCACTGTATCTCGTCGGAGCCCTTGTTGTTATTCTGATCAACATCCAGCATGTGCCGTCAGCGATTGCTTCGATCTTTATCTGTGCATTCCGTCCGGACGCCGTATTTGGTGCAGCAGCCGGTATTACCGTGCGGAAAGCCATGCGTTACGGTGTTGCCCGAGGCCTCTTCTCTAATGAAGCCGGTATGGGTTCCACCCCGCATGCCCATGCGATTGCCGATGTCGAGAACCCGGAGGATCAGGGTGAAGTAGCGATGATCGGTGTCTTTATTGATACCTTCGTTGTCCTGACCATGACCGCTCTCGTTATTCTTTCTTCCGGCGTTCTGGAAGAGATGATGAGTACCGGTGTTAAAGGAACCCCGGTCGCACAGGCGGCATTCCGAACCGGCCTCAAAGGCTTCGGACCGGCGTTCGTAGCGATCTGTCTTCTGTTCTTTGCATTCTCGACCATCGTCGGATGGTACTTTTTTGCAAGACAGAACGTACAGTATCTGTTCGGAAAGAAAGCAGTCGTTCCGTTCTCGCTGATCGTCGTTGTGTTCGTTTTCCTCGGCTCTCTGCTGAAAGTAGATCTCGTATGGAACCTGTCAGACCTCTTTAACGGCCTGATGGTAATTCCAAACCTCATGGCGTTGATCGTCCTCGCAGGAACCGTAGCAAAAGCGGCAAAAGGTGAAAAAGTAGAATTCTAATCATATATACAGAACGGGAAAAAGGAGGAAAGTCTGCTGATGCAGACTTTCCTTTTGCAATTATTCAGAGCCACATCTCGATTCCGCTGCGCTGCATCTCGATGTGGCTTCTCGCCATATAAAATTTCAAGAAGAACTGTTCGTTCATGCGAGCATGACTCACAGTTCTTCTTGAAATTTTGCATGGCTCTGAATAATTGCAAAAAGAAAGACCGGCAGGGGAGCTACCGGTCTTTCAAGGGGAGTATAAATAATTAATAAGGGGTTATTAATTGTAAAAAAATTTATGAAGGGTAAATTCTTTTACAAAATTGATTATAATACAGATAACGGGAAAAAGCAACATCGAAATTCAAAAGTTGGAAAAAATTACCACAATTTGGAAAGCAGTGGTCCGAAAGCAGGAAAAACACTGTATTTTTGGGCTTGCATTCCCCACTTTGGAACAGATACCGTGGAAAAACAGGGTTCTGGATGCATAATCTGCGCGGAAAAAGCGATACTAAAGGATGTCGCAGGACAAAAAAACATTCAGGAGGAAACAAGATTATGACCAGAAACAGCAAAAATGAATACAGCAAAAACGAGTACAGCAAAAACGAGTACAGCAAAAACGGATACGAGAAAAGCGAATACAGCAAAAACCAGAAGAACAGCAGAGACTGCAATCATATGAAAGACCGTGAGATGTCATCCTACGGTCAGCAGAACCGGGAGCAGGACGAGAAGGATGAGTATGAAAAATACTAAGTAAACCTTGGGATTCCGGCAGAAAAAGCCGGCGGAGGGTCCCATACGGACTCTGCCGCCGGTTTCTGCATACATATAAAACAGGAGAGAAAGTCAGATCCGGAGAGGGGGACCAGGATATGGCAGGCATGACACTGCTGGCGGCAGACCAGCTGGACTGGTACGTGGGAAAACCGTGGGCGATGATCATCGATGTGCGGAGCCGGCGGGAATACGAAAAAGGGCATGTGAAAGGAGCGGTGAATCTTCCCTATGACCATCTGCTCGAACGGGTCTGTCTGCCGCGGGACAAAATTCTTGTGATCTGCTGTGAGCGGGGTGCCGCGAGCATGGCGGAGGGAAAGCGGCTGGCGGAGAACGGATACGAGGTCAAAACGGTCATCGGCGGAATGCATGCATACCGCGGACGATATCTGGTGGCGGGAGAAGAGCTGTAATGGGGCGGCAATCCAACATTTCTTCTTGTCAAGCGGGAAAAGATACGGTAAGATGAAACAGAAAACAATACAAAACCAAACCACAAAACGAAAGAGAGATCACGATATGAAATACATGTTTGCATCTGATATTCACGGTTCTGCCTATTACTGCAGAAAAATGCTGGAAGCCTTCGAGGCAGAGGGCGCAGGCCGCCTGTTTCTGTTAGGCGACCTTCTCTATCACGGCCCGAGAAACGATCTTCCAAAAGAATACGCACCGAAACAGGTCATCGCCATGCTGAATGAGAAAAAACAGTACCTCACCAACGTGCGCGGAAACTGCGACGCAGAAGTAGATCAGATGGTACTGGAGTTCCCGGTGCTGGCAGATTACGGCATCCTGATCGAGGGAGGCCATACCTTCTATATGAGCCATGGCCACATCTACAATGAGCAGAATCTGCCGCCGCTGATGGATGGAGATATCTTCCTGTACGGCCATACCCACGTCCTGCGTGCCGAGAAAAAAGGCGCACACACCTTCCTGAACCCGGGTTCTGTATCTCTGCCGAAAGAGGGCAATATCCCGACCTATGCAATCCTCGAGGACGGCGTATTTACGATCAAAGGCTTTGACGGCACCGTCGTAAAACAGCTCACATTATAAGAGGGGACGGGAGAGTATGGAATTATATGAACTGATCGCCCCGTGCCACTTCGGCCTGGAGGCGGTGATGAAACGTGAAATCCTCGACCTCGGCTACGAAATCGAGCGCGTGGAGGATGGAAAAGTAACGTTTCTTGCAGATGCAGAGGGAATCGCCTACGCCAACCTGTTCCTTCGCACGACCGAGCGTATCCTGCTCAAAGTAGGACAGGTCCACGCCGAGACGTACGATGAACTCTTTGAAGCGACAAAAGCGCTCCCGTGGGAGAAATTTATCCCGAAAAACGGAAAGTTCTGGGTAACGAAGGCAAACTCCATCAAGAGTAAGCTCTTCAGCCCGTCCGATATCCAGTCGATCATGAAAAAAGCGATTGTCGAGCGATTGAAACAGGTCTACCACATGGAGTGGTTCCCGGAGGACGGTGCACAGTACCCGATCCGTGTTTCGATTTTAAAAGACGAGGTTACGATCGGACTCGATACCTCCGGCGTTTCCCTTCATAAGAGAGGCTACCGTAAGCTGACCGCGAAAGCGCCGATCACCGAGACCCTTGCCGCAGCACTTATCATGCTGACTCCGTGGAAGGGTGACCGGATTCTTGTCGATCCGTTCTGCGGAAGCGGTACATTTCCGATTGAGGCGGCCATGATGGCGGCCGATATTGCACCGGGTCTCAACCGTTCTTTCCTTGCGGAGCAATGGACGCACCTCGTGCCGAAAAAATGCTGGATGGATGCGGCGGAGGATGCACGCTACCGGATCCGGAACGATATTGAGACAGATATTCAGGGCTTTGATATCGACGGAGATGTCATCAAGAGTGCCAGAGAGAACGCAAAGCTGGCCGGTGTGGATCACCTGATCCATTTCCAGCAGCGTCCGGTTGCCGAGCTGTCGCACCCGAAAAAATACGGTTTTCTGATTACCAACCCGCCGTACGGTGAGCGCCTGGAGGACAAAAAAGATCTTCCGGCCCTGTATCAGACATTAGGAGAGCGGTACCGCGTTCTCGATTCCTGGTCGATGTATCTGATCACGAGCTACGAGGATGCCGAGCGGTATCTCGGCAAAAAGGCGGATAAAAACCGTAAAATTTACAATGGAATGCTGAAAACCTACTTTTACCAGTACGCGGGACCGAAGCCGCCGCGCCGGGAAAAAGAACAGAAATAATACAAATGGAGGAGCAATGCCGAATGATTTTTGGCGTTGCTCCTTTTTGATAACAAAAATTAAAAGAAGAATTTTAGAAAAGTTTAATATTTTCTTGAAATCACTGCACTACTGTGCTAAACTGTCCTCATGCGAAATTTTTTCATCAAGCGGAGGAAACCATGAACGGACAGGAGATCAGAGACAGGCTGCTGCATTCCTACGAGAGGAGCTACGATATCGTAAAGCCGTCCGAAGTAAACGGCCATACATACGATGCCTGTGCAAGCTACCACGAGAGCGGCGCAAAATACGTGCTCTCAAAGAAAGCAGAGCTGTGGAGGATCAGCTGTCATGAGCATGCGTATTTTAAAGCGGTGGAAGAACTGAACGACCAGGACGTCGAAACATTTCTGACGGACCTGACAGAATGGATAGAGCCAAAGGTGGTTCGCGAGGGGAAGGAAGTACCGGATACCGACCACATGTACACGCTGGTCACCGGTATTTTTTTTGCGGACAAACCGGTTGCGGACAGCGTAAAGAAGAAAATCCGAAAATATAAGTATTATAAAAATTACCGGTTTTCTTTGAGAGGCTACTGTCAGGTGCGGCTGCTCGTCTTTGATACGGCAGAACAGAAAGTGTTTGGAAACCGGGCGGCTTGGGAATTGGTAAAGGGATATGCTAAGATGTTCCGGTCTTAGTTATCTATAAATTTATTCTACCAAAAAGAGGGAGGAAAAAACAAATGAATAGTATTCTTGTACTGGTTGTCGGAATCGGCATTCTGATCGCCGGATACGTATTCTACGGAAAATGGCTTGCCGGGCAGTGGGGCGTTGATCCGAAACGGAAAACCCCTGCATTCACCGAGGAGGACGGTGTGGACTACGTTCCTGCCAAAGCTCCTGTCTTAATGGGACATCACTTCTCATCCATCGCAGGCGCAGGCCCGATCAACGGACCGATTCAGGCCGCTGTCTTTGGATGGGTTCCGGTTCTTTTATGGGTACTCATCGGCGGTATCTTCTTTGGAGGCGTTCATGATTACGGCGCACTGTTTGCATCCCTGCGCCACAAAGGACAGTCCATCGGCGAGGTTATCGCAGACACCATGGGAAGTAAAGCGAAAAAACTCTTTATCGTTTTCGCTTACCTGACCCTGATTCTTGTTGTTGCAGCCTTCGGTTCCATCGTTGCCAATACCTTCAAGGCAGCCTATACCGAGAGCGGCGCTGTCGATGTGGCAGCAAGTTCTGCAAATGCAACAACCGCTATGATTTCCATTCTGTTTATCGTACTTGCTGTTGTGTTCGGCTTCATGGTATACAGAAAAAATGTATCTCTTGGCGTTTCCACCATCGCAGGCGTTGCAGCTATCGTTGTCTGCGTTGTTGTTGGATTAAACTTCCATCCGATCTATCTCTCTGAGACAGCATGGATGGTAATCGTTGGTATCTATATCACCGTAGCTTCTGTTGCACCGGTCTGGATTCTGCTTCAGCCGCGTGACTACTTAAGCTCCTTCCTTCTGTACTTCATGATGATCGTAGCCGCTGCCGGTGTCATCGGAAGTGCTCTGATGGGCCATGCATCCCTGGATATCCCGGCATTCACCGGATTCAAAGATACGCTGGCTCCGACCGGAAGTTCTCTTGGATTTATGTTCCCGGCCCTGTTCGTAACCATCGCCTGCGGAGCAATTTCCGGATTCCATTCACTCGTTGGTTCAGGAACTACATCGAAACAGCTTGACAATGAGAAAAATGCCCGCCCGATCGCATACGGCGGTATGCTGATTGAGTGTGCACTTGCAATCGTATCTCTGTGTGCAGTCGGCTACATCTGGTCCAGATACGCAGACGGAACCACCGTTGTTCCGACCGCTGTATTTGCAACCGGTATCTCCGAGATGGTAGCAACCATTCCGGGACTTGGCGGATCGACCCACGTACTGTACTCTCTGCTGGTTCTGACTGTATCGGTATTCTGCCTGACTTCTCTGGATACCGCAACCCGTCTGGCAAGATACATGTTCCAGGAGTTCTGGCTTGAGCCGGGACAGACTTACAAAGAGGCAACCGGCTACAAAGCCGTTCTGACCAATCCGGTTGTATCAACCGTTATCACCGTAGTACTCGGCATCGGACTTGGCCTGACCGGTTATTCCAAAATCTGGCCGCTGTTCGGTGCATCCAACCAGCTGCTGGCAGCCATCGGACTTCTTGCTGTTGCCACCTGGCTTGGAAAAGTCGGCAAAAACAACAAAATGTTCCTGTTCCCGATGGTATTCATGCTGATCGTAACCATCACATCCCTTGTACAGACCCTGATCGCAAACTTCAAGGGCCTTGGCGCAGGCGTTGGCATCGGCTGGTGCGTAGCACGTATCGTACTGGCAGGCCTGCTTGTCATCCTGGCGCTGATCCTGGCTTTCGATGGATTCAAGACTCTGGCAAATCAGAAAAAAGCAAAATAATGTGTGATTACAAAAAAAGGCTCCCGGATAAAAACGGGGGTCTTTTTTTGTGACAGGGTTCTTGTGTTTGCGTCACACATACGGTATAATGATCGCAAGTTATTTCAGCGTGAAAGAAGGAAAACGGTTATGAAAAAAATTGTATTTGCAACAGGAAACGCCGGCAAAATGAAAGAAATCCGTGAAATCCTTGCGGATCTGCCGGTGGAAATTTATTCGATGAAAGAAGCCGGCATTTCGGTCGAGATCGATGAGAACGGCAAAACCTTTGAGGAGAATGCAAAAATCAAAGCACAGACCGTTGCCGGATGCACAGACGGCGACATGATCGTGCTGGCGGATGACTCCGGTCTGGAAGTGGATGCCTTAAACGGCGAGCCTGGTGTCTATTCGGCAAGATATATGGGAGAGGATACGTCCTACCGCATCAAAAATCAGAGCCTCGTTGACCGCCTGGAGGGCGTGCCGGTGGAAAAAAGAACGGCACGATTCGTCTGTGTGATTGCAGCCGCCTTCCCGGATGGAACAGTCTGTACCACCAAAGGAACGATTGAGGGAAAAATCGGTTACGAGGAACGCGGGGAGAACGGTTTTGGCTATGACCCGATTTTCTATCTGCCGGATATGAGCCGCACGACCGCAGAACTTTCTCCGGAAGAGAAAAACGCAGTCAGCCACAGAGGAAAAGCACTGGCGGCGATGAAAGAACAGATTGCATCATATTTGAAATAAGAAGAGGGAAGAGAATGAGTATGAAATTTCTGATAGTGAGCGATACCCATGGACGGATGTATAACCTTGAGGAGGCCATGGAACGTGAGGAGTTCGACGGCATGATCCACTGCGGTGACGTGGAAGGGATGGATGACCTGATCAAATCCAAGGTAAACGGCCCGTGCTATATGGTCATGGGAAATAATGACTGGTTTTCAAACCTCCCGGCGGAGATTCAGGTGAACATTGATGATTACCGTGCCTTTATCACACACGGTCATAACTACGGCGTATCGCTCGGCCTGGAGGGAATCTATGCGGAGGCGCTTTCCAGGGGTGTGGATATCGTACTGTTCGGCCATACGCACCGGCCGGTCGCAGAAAAGCGTGGAAATCTCTGGATTGTCAATCCGGGCAGCCTCACGTATCCGCGTCAGATGGGAAGAAAACCAAGCTATGCCATGCTGACGATCAATGAAGAGCATGAGCTTTCGGTGGAGATCAAGTATCTGGATTAAAAAACGGGTCGAAAAAGGGCGGAAAACAGCCCAAAATCGAATGAATTATCGCAACTAACATGACTATTCCAAAGAAAACAGGGTAGTACCGGAGCAGGTTCTGACTAATTCTTAAAAAGTTTGTCAAAAAAATACAATTTAGGTGTTGACAGATGAGAAAAGATATGATAAGATCTCTTTGTTGTCCGGTGAGAACAAAACAACACAAAAAACATTTTGAAAAAAATGAAAAAAAGTGTTGACAAACCGAAAACAATGTAATATAATAAATCTTGCGTCGAGCGCGAAAGGGTTAAACGCAAATCGGGAAACCTTGTTTACGGGGTGTGGCTCAGCTTGGCTAGAGCGCCTGGTTTGGGACC
>UMDQ01028004.1_pt1 | contig 43254 bp, 44 predicted proteins | sample 1964531 | NCBI WGS metagenome assembly UMDQ01 (sample SAMEA4835998, study PRJEB28245) | human gut metagenome | biome: gut microbiome; material: fecal sample | place: Denmark | collected 2008
TATTGCAGCCATACTGATGTGCTTCATTGTGTTGATTCAGAACTCAAAAGGCGGTGGTCTTGCTTCTGGGTTCTCGTCATCTAACCAGATTATGGGTGTACGCAAAACTACAGACTTTCTGGAAAAGGCAACTTGGGGCTTAGCTGCATTTATGGTTGTGATGAGCATTGCTACTGCTTATGTTGTTCCGACTTCTTCTTCTAAAACGCAAGATGTCATCATGGAACAGGCTCAGCAGGAAGAACAGACCAACCCGTATAACCTGCCTGTAGGTACTACTGCACCGAAGACGGATGCTGCTGCTCCGGCTGAAGCACCTGCAACAGAAACTCCGGCAACCCCGGCAAACTAACAACAGATTCTTTTTAAGAAACGATAAGTGAAGCTGCAATTTCAAACCGAAACTTGCAGCTTCACTTGTTTTTAGCCGTAAAATGTATCTTTTTGTTAGGCATACAAGGCGGATTTAGTTACCTTTGTTCGCTATAACACTTTTACTAACTTCTGAGTTTAAATATTACAATGACAGAACAATTGAGAAACAAACTGAGTGACTCCAAAACACTTCGTTGGAGTGTGCTCGCTCTGGTCGCTTTTACTATGCTTTGCGGCTATTTCCTTACCGACGTAATGTCTCCTTTGAAACCCATGCTCGAAAAAGAGCTCCTTTGGGATAGTTTGGATTATGGATTCTTTACCAGCGCTTACGGGTGGTTTAATGTATTCCTGCTGATGTTGATTTTTGGTGGTATCATTCTCGATAAGATGGGAGTTCGTTTCACCGGAATGGGAGCCTGTATACTGATGGTGCTGGGTTGTGGACTGAAATATTATGCTATTTCTACAACTTTCCCCGAAGGCGCTTTGATTATGGGCTTCAAAACTCAGGTCTTTCTGGCTGCTTTAGGATATGCTATCTTTGGTGTAGGTGTAGAGATTGCAGGTATTACGGTTTCCAAGATTATTGTAAAATGGTTTAAGGGCAAAGAGATGGCTTTAGCCATGGGACTTGAGATGGCAACCGCACGTATCGGTACTACTTTGGCAATGGTACTTACTGTTCCTATTGCCGATTATTTTGGCTATACGGATGAAAGTGGCAGTTTCCATACCAATATTCCGATGCCTATTTTGTTGTGTCTGATTATGCTGTGCATCGGTACTATCGCCTTCTTTATCTATACCTTTTATGATAAGAAACTTGATGCTTCTTTAGATGCTCAGGGAGAAGAACCGGAGGAACCGTTCCGTATGAAGGATGTTATGCTTATTGTTACTAATAAGGGATTCTGGTTGATTGCTTTATTGTGTGTATTGTTCTATTCCGCTGTCTTCCCCTTTATTAAATATGCAACTGACTTGATGGTGCAGAAGTATAACGTAGATCCTAAATTGGCCGGAAATATCCCAGGATTACTACCGATAGGGACCATCTTCCTGACTCCGTTGTTTGGTACTCTTTATGACCGTATCGGTAAGGGAGCTACATTGATGATTATCGGTGCCGTTATGTTGATTGGCGTACATACTTTGTTTGCGCTTCCTATCCTTAATGTATGGTGGTTTGCCACTGTAATTATGATAATTCTGGGTATTGCCTTCTCACTGGTGCCTTCGGCCATGTGGCCTTCTGTTCCGAAAATTATTCCGGAGAAACAACTGGGTACAGCCTATGCCCTGATTTTCTGGGTACAGAACTGGGGATTGATGGGTGTTCCTTTGTTGATCGGATGGGTACTGAATACTTATTGCAAAGGTCCCGTTGTAGATGGTGCACAGACCTATGATTATACTTTGCCTATGTCTATCTTTGCTTGTTTTGGTGTTTTGGCACTGATTGTGGCTTTGATGCTGAAAGCTGAAGATAAGAAGAAGGGATACGGATTGCAGGAAGCGAATATTAAGAAATAACAGAATATGGCAGACGCGAAAGAGAAAATAAATCTTCTGGATGTAATTCCTTTCCGTAGTGAGAATATTACAGCCGAAAAGGGAAGCGATGGTACCGTTACCATTGCTTTCCCCCGGTTTAAATATGAATGGATGCGGCGTTTTTTATTGCCCAAAGGAATGTCTCCGGATATTCATGTCCGGCTGGAAGAACATGGTACTGCCGTATGGGAGTTAATTGACGGGAAGCGGACCGTACGCCAGATTATTGAAGAACTTGCAGAGCATTTCGATCACGAAGAAAATTACGAATCGCGTATTACTGCTTATATCACCCAGTTGCAGAAGGACGGATTTGTGAAATTAGCGGTTACGAACTGACGGTGTTTGAAAAGCACAATTTAAGAAAATAAAAAAACTCCGACTGACCTGTATAGATCAGCCGGAGTTTTTTTATCAGTTTTATTCTCCTTCTTCCCTATCTACTTTAATCAATCCTCCTGTAGCCGGATTGAAAGTAACTTGTACGGTCGATTTTTTATTGAAAAGAGCCGGAGCCAGATATTCAATTGTTCCGAACTGTGTAACGGGAAGTTCACCGTTAAACCATTCTTTTTTTCCTTCTATGAGCGTCACTTGCGCCTTACCGGGTACGTTATAAGCTATGCCGTCTACTTTCTTTTTGCCATCGTCTTCCGGTACATTGACTGTTTTCAGATTTTTCAGAGTAATGTAAACCGGTTCTCCTGCCAGATCATTATTGGCAACTATACCCAATTTCCTGGAAAAGCGGAAGGCCACTTCGTTATCCATCTCTTTTTCCGGATTCAGGCGGATAGTAAATATCCGCTCGTCTTTATTCAGTGTACCTGAGAACATTTCGGTCATGGCAGCTTCCTGTTCTTCCAGGTTGGCAAGCATTATCTTCAGTTGTTCTCCGTCTTTAGGCATGTTGTCTGCCTGTCCGCGTACTAAGGCGTTTTTGCTTTCGCGGATGTTGTAGATTTCTTTGGCGACCAATTCAGCCATTTTAGCTGTAGAACCTGCCATCAGAATCTCTTCTGTCAGAAAATCGCGTGGATTTACTTTTTTTCTCAGCGTAGTGGCTGGTTGTATAGGTGCAGACTTCTTCGGACTTAACGGTACATTGATCGATTTAACAATACCGTCTTCGGTCAACTCTATCAACGGAGCCACTGTTTTATCCTTCAGTTTGACGAAATAGGTATGGTTACTATCGGGGATACCGACAGATTTGGCTTTGACGCTGACCAGTTCCCAATATTCCTGAGGCTCTCCCGACACATCGGTCAGCCGCAGATAACGGTCGGCATATTTGCTGAATTCTCCCGGAGTGTATGTCACTTTATTGGCTTTGACTTCAATGTCGATTGCTGTTTTAGGAAGTGCATAGGTCACCCCGTAATCTTTTCCCCGGGTAACTCCCGCTGTAACTTCTGTCTGGGCATATGCCGAGGCAGAAAGTAACAGTCCTGTCAGTATAATTAGCTTTTTCATTTTCCGGTTTATTTTAACTGGTTTAAAAAACAAAGTTAATGAAGTTATTTGGAAAATCATAAGTTGTTAACCTTTATTCGCTTACCAGACGCCAGGCCATTGGCAAATAATTGACAATATCTCCGGCTGTCATACCGATAACGCCCTGCTTTTTGCGTGCGAAATCGCCGGCCAAACCGTGTACGTAAGTACCTATTTTAGCTGCTTCTTCAGCCGGGTATCCCTGTGTCAGTAAAGCCAGTACGACACCCGTCAATACATCTCCACTTCCGGCTGTCGCCATGCCCGGATTACCTGTGGAGTTGAAATAACATTTGCCCGAAGGGGTGATAATTGCTGAATAAGCTCCTTTTAATATAATATGTACTTTAGCGGTACGAGCCAGTTCACAAGCTTTCATCAGTCGCTCGTACGAATTCTGGCATTTGCCCACCATACGTTCCAGCTCCTTGGGGTGAGGGGTCAGGATGGAGCCTTTGGGGAGCGTGGTCAGTACATGTCGGTGGTTGGCTAATATATTCAGTGCATCGGCATCCAGCACCAAAGGAGTCTGGCATCCACTGAGTTGCTCGAGCAATGCGGCTTCTGTTTCTTCTGAGCGTCCGATTCCCGGACCGATACCTACCGCCTGATAGTCATCTGTATCTGTGGGAAAAGCAAAGCAGGAATCACTGGCATCGAGTTCGACAATTGCTTCCGGGACGGAAATCTGTAGGATGTCATTGTTACGCATGGGTGCGTGTACAGTCAGCAATCCTACCCCCGAACGCATACAGGCACGGGCCGCCAGCACCGAAGCCCCTGCCATACCATACGATCCGGCAATCAGCAAGGCGTGTCCGAAATTTCCTTTGTGTGAAAAGGGGCTGCGGGGTTTGATCAAAGCATGTATCTCTTCTGCTTCCAATAAGGCATAATTGCTTTCTGTTTCTTCGATGGCTTCATGGCTGAGGTTGATATCCAGCAATTTCCATTCACCAACGAATTCGGCATTCTCTGCGAAGAGAAAAGCCAGTTTGGGCAATTGCAGGCTCAGTGTCAGATGGGCATGGATGATATTGGCTTTTACGTTAAATGTGTTTTCTTCTCCCATCAATCCCGAAGGGATGTCGATAGCAACCACTGTAGCAGGCGATGCATTGATATATTTCACTACAGCCGCGAAACCGCCGCTTAACGGTTTATTGAGTCCCGAACCAAAAAGTCCGTCCACTACCAAATGATCCATTGTCAGGGTAGGAGGTACAAATTGTGTGCTTACTTCACTGAACTTCACATTATCCATCATTTCCACCAACTCTTTGTTGGTCTGACAGTCGGCTGACAGTTCTCCTTTCGGGTTGAACAGATAGGCTTCAACCTTATATTCCTTTTCCGCCAGCATGCGGGCCACGGCAAGGGCATCTCCGCCGTTATTACCCGGTCCCGCAAATACCGTGACAGGAGTTGTGATGTCCCAACGTTCAGTGATGGCTTTTGTCAGTGCCTGCGCTGCCCGTTCCATCAGGTCGATCGATGCAATCGGTTCATGTTCTATGGTGTAAGCATCCAGTTTTTTGATGCTGCTACTTGGAAAAATCTTCATGGTGAACTTTTATTTTAAGTTTTTTGACCCACAAAGATAGCAATTAATATACGAAATCAGGAACTTCTTTTTCTTCTTCTTTTTTTCTGAATACGCCTGTTTTTCCGTAGTTCTCTCTACGATAACGTTGGTACAGATAGATAAATGAACATACGAAAGCGACAAAACAAATCACTCCTACATAGCCGGCCATCAAGTTGTAGAAAGCGGTCCAGTTAATGTCAGGTGAAAAGAATTCCTTGACAGCCAATACGATAACCGTACCCGTATAGCCGAGAAAATCATTCATGGCAATAAAGAAACCTACATTACCCCGGATTTTGAAGCAAGCGATAAAACGGTCGAAGAAAATGGTCTGAAAAGTGAGAAAAGCCAGATAAAGACAGAGGCTCTGAATGAATAACCAGACAATAGCGTTTAATTGCAATTGTTCGTAGCCAAATGAAACCACTGCCATCACTACCATGCTGATGATGATCAATCCCAGTAATATCGATAATGCTTTCAAGTTGCTTCGTACAAAAACCATCAACCCGAAAATGACAAGGATAATGATAGTTACTACGCTGTCTACCTGAGCAAACATCCACGAAGAGTATTGGGAGACATCGATAATCTTCACCAGGAAGTCTTCTTTGATATCCCTTAAGATTGTCAATACTACATTGGCAATGAAGAGCAGGGTGAGAAATGGCATAAAATTCTTGAAGATATCCCAACGCTGTTTGCCGTTCAGTGTTTCCCGTTTCGATTTCATGGCGATATCTTCGGCCGTGGGTTGTGGGAGCCGGTTCAGAGAATAACCCAATAGGGCGAGTATGGGTAAAGCAATACCTCCGATCAGAGCCGGCATCCAGAATTCACTTATGTTTAAAGTGTCCATAACAAACAAGCCGGCGGACTTAGCTGTTCCCGAGCTGATAACCATACTGACACCCAACAGGCTGGCGAGTATGTCCGTCATGCGGCGTCCTTCTATAAAACTAAAAATGATTCCCCACATACATCCCAATGAAAGACCGTTCAGAAACATAGCTCCTATATTATAAGGTGCAGGTAGTAGTCCGAACAGTATCAACGAAGCTTCTGCCAGTACAATGGAGATCAGGATGAATTTCATCCGGTTTTCCCGTTTCAACTCTGAAATGAGTTTGATCCCAATGAACTTGGAAAGTACGTATCCTAATATCTGTGCGATAGTGACCACTACTTTATAATCCATTCCAAATGCCTCAAGTCCATCGAATCCGGCAGCCGTATAAGGTTTTCTTAGTGCATAAACCAGTGAGTAGGAGAGCAATGCAGCACCACCTGCCCAAAGAATGAAAAGGAAATCGGAAAGTTTCTTTTGTGAATTAGTTTTTACTTGTTGTACATTGTCCATAACATCTGCTTGTTGTTTTCTGGCGCAAAAATAGGTCCCTCGTATTACAGACCTGTTACTGAATATATGAATATTTATTATTAATAGATATTGATAATGAAAGAGTTATGTTGTAATGTTTATGTAATATTTATGAAATAGAAACGAAATTCATACTGTGCTTCTATCGAATAAATTCCCTACTTTTAGGTATTGCCTGTTTATGTGGAATCTGTAACTTTGTTTGTGAAACCAAAACAAATAATAAATGAAAAGGAAAAGCCTTATTAACAGAATCTTGCAGAATGTCCGTAAACCCGAAGGATTCTTTGGAAGAATGATACTCTGGGGAATGAATCAGGGACATGCTTCGTTGGCTCATTGGGGAATGTCTTGTATGGAGTGGCATCAGGGATGGAACGTGCTTGATATAGGTTGCGGTGGTGGTGCCAACCTGGCGCAAATCCTCAAATATTGCCCGCAAGGTAAGGCTTTTGGCATAGACATTTCACCGGAGAGTGTTGCTTTTGCACGAAAAAGAAACAGAAGGCAACTTGGTACACGTTGTTTTGTAGAGCAGGGGAGTGTCGATCAACTTCCATATTCCGATCACAGTTTTAATGTGGTCACCGCTTTTGAGACCATTTACTTCTGGAGTGACTTACAGCATACTTTTACTGAAGTGGCACGTGTCTTGAAGCCTGGCGGAGCATTTCTTATCTGTTGTGAAATGAGTGATCCGACGAATGAAGTATGGACCAGTCGTGTCGAAGGAATGGTGGTGTATTCCGATGATCAGCTGAAGACTATTCTTGTTAATGCCGGTTTTACCAATATAGCCATGTACCGCCGCAGAAAAGAGGAATTATGTATAATAGGGCATAAGAAAATGATGCAGTTGTAAAGGATACCGATGGTTAGCTTACTACTGAATGTATTAACAATGTTAATGGTAAGAAGAGAAGTTTAATTGCTTGCCGGTAACTTATTAACTTCGTATTTTTATGAAGTTAATATCCTATGGTTACGAAGTTAACTTTAACACGGTGTTAAAGTTAACTTCCTATAATCATTTTATTAATACCCTGTTTGCAGGAAATCAGATGATTATATGTTTGTTGTTTAGTTCAGGTAGAATCATCCTTTTACATTTAAAATATGAAGTTGTCAATTTATCAAGTTAGCATTAATATTTCTTGTTACTTAATTAAATGCTTGTTTTTATATTTTTCTATAATACATATATTATAGTACTTCCCTTCTTTATGAAGATTTGAATTATACTTTTGATTTACATGGGTATAGCCATGTTTTGTGAAAATAATCTGTGAAAAGTTTTGGAGACTCGAAAGAAGGTTTTACCTTTGCAACCGAAAATATATATGCGTGTGAATACTCTTTTTTGAATCGAATATATATTTCAAATAAAATAATTCAACGTATCAGATGGTTCTCAAATCTGATGCGAATACTTTTTCTATATCCAATCATTAAAAAACTTAATTTGTAAATTGCTGAAAATAAGGCGTGTTTTTTGAATATTCCTGTTTTTAACAAATTTTCATCCTTAGTCATTACTGAAACTTTTTCTTACGAACGTAGTCTTGGAGACAACAGATAGCGATAAACATTGGTATGTCGTACTGACACGAACTAACTCAGAACGTAAAGTTCGGGATTATTTTCAATTGCAGGAGGTAGATACCTTTCTTCCTGTACAAAACCGTGTCATAGAGCGTGAAGGAAAACGCATTGAGCGTGAGCGCCTTTTGTTGCCCCGTATGGTTTTCGTTCATATCTCCCGTCAGGAAATGGCCGCCGTCCGAAGCACACTGAATGTATACGATTTCCTTCGTGATCGTTCCACCGGGGCTCCTACCTGTATCCCTGATGCGCAAATGGCTGATTTTCGCTATATGCTCGATTACTCCCAGGATCAGGTGATCCTGACAGGAGAGTCCATTCCCAAAGGTACTCGTGTAGTAGTTGCCAAGGGCGATTTACAAGGCTTGCGGGGAGAATTGGTCCGCTATAATAATAAATATCATATTTTAGTACGTATCGATATGTTCGGTAGCGCTATGGTTACAATTCCGGCCAGTTACGTCCGGAAAGAGAAATAAGAAATATATATGTAAAGAAAATGCCATTATATGTAATGGCGATGACAATATATGTAACGGGTGATAACAATATATGTAATGCCCCGTTACGTCATTAGATACAATTCTCTTTTATATAAGTCAAAAACCGAAGAAAGAATCGACGAATCATAATTCATTCCTTTTTAAAATGAAAAATTCTCTGTGTAACTCTGTGTCCTCTGTTGTGAAAAAGCTTCTGGAGTATGGTGAGGACGGTACTCCTGTCTATGTGAATGAACTTACTGCGTTAAATCAGGAACTCCGTAATTTGTGTGCCGATCTTCTTCTCCGGAAGGGGGAATCTCCAGAAGAAGAAGCGGAAATACTTGTTGCCTTGTTCAAAGGTTACGATACCATGCTGTTTAATGTCTCCGCAGAGAATGAACAGGTTATTCAAGAGTTATTGGATCGTTCAATGGCTGTTTTAGAAAAACTTCCTGCCTCTGTTTTGAAATGTCAGTTACTGTTGGAGTGCTTTGAGCAGACGGGGGATGAGGAGCTGATAGCCAGCTTAGGGACCGTTCTGGATGTTATGGGTATAATGTAAGTCAGTTATGAAGTGTTTGTAGTGTATTTTTTTAATAAATATAGAGCTTAATTATTTTAAACTGTAAAAGTTTAATTGATAGATTTTTATTTTTTATAAGAATGGTGTAACTAATAGAATTTATCTCTCTTATTAGAATATTGTTTATAAATCCTTATTAAATGAATAAAGGGGGCAAGCATATTGCAAAGAATACTGTAATATTGTATTTACGTATGATGGTAACTATGTTGGTTACATTATATACATCAAGGATTATATTAGAAAGCCTTGGGATTGAAGATTATGGTATTTATAATGTTGTAGGAGGAGTTGTCACATTATTTTCATTTATTAATGGTGCAATGACAAGTGCAACTCAGAGATATATAACTTTTGCTATAGGAAAGGGTGATGCAATAGAACTTCCTAAAGTGTTTAGCATTAGTCTTTTATCGCATTTTTCCATAATAGCTATAGTATTGTTATTTTCGGAAACTATTGGATTATGGTTTTTAAACTCTTATATAAGTATACCTAATGGAAAAATAGTAGAGGCTAATTTGGTTTACCAATTTTCGATTTTGGCTTTTTGTTTTCAGATTATAAAGGTTCCATATGATGCAAATATAATTGCACAAGAGAAAATGTCTATTTATGCATATGTAAGTATTGCAGAAGTAATAATGAAGCTTTGCATTGCTTTCTTGTTGCAATTATTTTTTAGTGATAGACTTGTTTTGTATGCTTTCTTGATATTTTTTTCTTCTGTTCTATTTTACTTTATAAATAAACTTTTTTGTTTAAAAATATATCCTTATTGTAAATATCGTTTCTATTGGGATAAGAATATATATAAAGAATTGATGAGTTTTTCTGGTTGGAGTTTCCTTGGTCAGGTCGCTATTGTATTTTCTAGTCAGGGGAATAATATATTATTAAATATGTTTTATGGAGTAGTTGTCAATGCAGCATTAGGGATTTCAAATCAAGTAAATTCCGCATTGATGAGTTTTGTTAGTAATTTCCAGACGGCTTTTAAACCTCAAATAACTAAGTCTTATGCAAATAGTGATTTTGAATATCTTTTCAATATGATGTTCTATACATCTAAAATGTCATTCTATTTGATATATTTATTGGCTATTCCAATTATTTTTAATATAGATGCTATTTTACATTGTTGGTTAACTATTGTTCCAACTTATACTTCAAACTTTTGTATATTAATGATTATTTATTCATTAGTTGATGCTGTGACTGGTCCTTTTTGGATGGCTATTTTTGCAACTGGAAAAATAAAAAAATATCAAATAATATTGAGTTTGTTTGTTTTTTCAAGTATTATTTTGTCTTATTTTTTGCTTTATTTTGGAGGATCTCCGGAAAGTGTATTATGGATAAGAGTTGGTATAAATATATTAGTATTGTTGATTAGAGTTTATTTTGTAAAATATTTATTAGGAGTTCCTCTGGAGCTTTTTCTGCAAAAAGTGTTGTTCCCAGTTGGTTGTGTTGTCACATTAAGTATTCCTTTATCTTATCTAATATATATGCAAATTTATAATTTTCATTTTATTTTTATTCTTATCGTAATATTGCTATTAAATGGGGTTATAGTAATGTTTGCTGGTATAAATAAGAATGAAAGGGGGAAAATATATAATATGGTGTATAATTTAAAACTTAAAAAAGTGTAAATATGGAATCTCATGATATCGGTTTCTATTGGGATGACTTTGAGGTTGGGGGTACATTTGTTCATAGCCTTTCTAAGACAATTTTTGAAAGTGATAATAATCTTTTTTGTCTTTTGACAATGAACTATCACCCAGTACATACAAATGTTGATTATGCAGCTAAGAATCAACATGGTAAAGTATTAGTTGTTGGAACATTAGTTTTCTCTTTGGTTGTTGGAATGACTGTTCCTGATATTAGTGGCAAAGCGATTGCTAATTTATGCTATGAAGATATCCAACACTTGGGTCCTGTATTTATCGGAGATACCATATATTCTAAAACAATAATTCTTGAAAAGTATCCTTCTCATTCTAAAAAGGATAGAGGAATTGTTTATGTGAAAACGATTGGGTATAATCAGAATGGAGAGGAAATTATAAGTTTTAAACGTAAAGTTTTAGTAAAGCGAAGAGAATATGAGCCATCTATTTAGAAGTTTGATGTTTGTGCCTGCTCATAATGAGCGTTTATTGAATAGTGCATCTAGATCGGATGCTGATGTATTAATTTTAGATATAGAAGATTCTGTTCAGCCAGTGTCGAATAAGATAATAGCACGAAATAATATTGTTAAATATATTGGTGATCATATTTTTTTAAATCGTCCTATTTATCCTAGAATTAATGATAGAGAAAGTGGTGAATTATTAAAAGATATCTATGCGTTAACAATTCCGGGTGTTTCGGGTTTTATGTATCCTAAATCGATTAAAGGAGAAGATATATATTTTATTGGTAAGCTGCTGGAAACTGTAGAGTATGAAAAAGGTTTTCCTATTGGGACTTTTAAAATAATTCCTTTGATAGAAACAGCAGGGGCTATTGTAAATCTGAAAGATATTTGTACGGCATGTTCTAGAGTAGTGGCTGTTGCTTTTGGTTGTGAAGATTATGTAACGGACTTACGTGGAGAGCATGATGAAAAAGGAGAAAGTATATTTATGGCTAGATCTTTAATCTCAGCTTGTGCAAGAGCTTGTAACATTTATCCTATTGATACTGTTCACATCAAAGTACATGATTTAGAGGATCTAGAGAAAAATTTGATTTTGTCTAAAAAATTGGGATTTGAAGGTATGCTTGTATTAAATCCTAAAGAATTACCATTAGTACACAGATATTTTTCTCCTACTCAAGAAGAAGTTGAGTGGGCAAAAGAAATGTTAGCGTTAGCGTCTGACTCTGTTAGTGAGGGCAAAGGAGTTGCAGTCAAAGGAGATAAATTCATAGGACCTCCAATGGTGAAAATGGCTAATAATATACTGATGAAGCAACAATTAATAAAGGAAAAAGTACAATGATAACTTTTGATAGTTTGCGTAATGATTTAAAGATGTTAGGGGTTTCCAGTGGTGATTTACTTTTTTTACGAATATCTTACAAAGCTATTGGAAGGGTGGAAGGAGGACCGAAGACTTTTGTTGATGCTTTACTAGACGTAGTTGGGAAGGAAGGAACAATTGTTGTTACAGCTTTTCCTTCTAGATATAGTTCTTTTATGAGATTTTTTTATAAATATAATTTGTCTAATAAACTAATTTCTAAAACGGGAGCTATTTCTAATATTGTATTATCAAACCCGAATGTTTCTGTTTCTGCCCATCCTACTTTACCATTTGCGGTAATAGGTGCGAAAGCACAGGAATTGATAGAGCATAAAGATAATGATAGCTTTAGTAATTATGATATTTTAAAGAAAATGCTATCTATGAATGGAAAGTGTCTACGCATTGGAGGTGAACCTTTCGATGGGACAACACATATAGCTTTAACGGATTTTCTAAAAAAAATGGGATATTATCAAGTTAGAGAGTCTAGTGGACGATACTATTATAATAGTAAAAATAAAAAGATTTGGTATGATAAGCTACCTTCATTATTCTGTCCCCAAGGATTTTTCAATTTTTATCAGAAGAAATTGAAAGATTCGATTATTGTTTCATCTGGATATGTTGGTGAGGGAGAGGCGGTTATAACAGATATGTCTACTTCTTATAAAATTGAAAAAGAGCAATTGTTTAAGAATTCATATGCTTTATTTTGTGATGATCCAGATTGCATATGGTGTAGAGTATCTTATAGTTATTCCGATTTATCTTATTTTAATTATATAAATATTCAGCTAAAGCAATTATTTAAGAAAAGATCAAAAAAAGCACTGAAAAATATATACAAAGTGTTATTACTTATTTTTTTTGGGAAAAAGTGTCAATAAAACTGTTCTTTACTATGAAAATAAATGGGCAAGTATTTACAATAAAGCAACTGTTTTTTCTAATATTATATTATAGTATTTTATTCTACATGCCTTGTAGTACAAATCTTGTATTTGGAAAACTGATGAAACATTGGCGATATTTATGTTGCCGAAATATATTCTTGAAATGTGGTCGTAATGTTAATATTGAACGTAAGGCAATTTTTGGTTCTGGGAGGAATCTTGTCATCGGCGATAATTCTGGTATTGGAATAAATTGTTGTGTACCAGGAAATATAGTTATAGGTAAGAATGTAATGATGGGACCTAATGTTTATATTTTAGGACAAAATCATGAATTTAGTAGAATAGATATTCCAATGATTATGCAAGGTCATGCTAAAGTAAAACAAACGATAATTGAAGACGATGTATGGATTGGACGTGATGTGCTTATGACTCCCGGTAGAACCATACAAAAAGGAACAATTATTGCAGGGGGAACTGTCCTTTGTAAAGATTTTCCAGAATATTCAGTCGTTGGTGGGAATCCATCAAAGTTAATAAAGATAAGAAAATAGAATACAATATGATGACTATTTGTATTTCTAATCATAATCGATTAAATAATAGATATGACTATATGGTCATGTTAGTTATATTTACACTTATAGCTGGCAATTTAGGAGGGGCATTGCAGCCTATTAGATTAATCGGACTATTTTCGCTTCCATTTGTTCTGACTTTTATTTATAATAATAAATTGAGATTTCGGAATATTCTATGTTTTTTTATTCTATGTTTTTTTTATTCACTGGTAAGTCTATTTTGGACAAGTGATATCAATGAAGCTTTTAAGGAGTTTTTTTATTATTCGACACATATTTCGCTCTTTTTTTTACTTGTCTATCTTTCTTTTAATGCTAATCAACCCTATCGCTCAATAATTAAGGGCTGGCTCATTGCTTTTTTATTTTCAGCAATTATTGCTGTTTGTGAAATTTTATTTGACATACATCTTCCGATGAATATTTATGAATCAGATTTATTATTAAATTCTGGGGGTACTGTGATGCAAAAACAATATGCATCGGTTACATTTGGCAATTATAATGGTTATGTTACTTTTTTGTGTTGTGTCTTGCCCTTCTTATTTGCATATATCTTGAGTGCTGTGAAGGTTAGGTGTTTATTATATGGCTGGCTATCTTTTATGTTAATGGCTTACATACTCTTAATCAATGCTTCAAGAGGTGGACTATTATCTTTATTGATCTGTTTTTTGATCTTTTTGTTTTTTTTTAAACGAACAAACATAAAATACAAGAAGATAATTTTCTTTATTTTGATTAGTTTTATATGTTGCACCATATACGTATATTCTGATATATTGCTTCTTCAAATCGTTTCAAGATTTGTTGAGTCAGAAGCTATTGTAAGCGATAGTTCTAGAACAGAACTTATTGAGTTTGCTTTTTCTCTATTTCTCAATTCGTACTTTTGTGGAACAGGGATAGGCAGTATTCAAGCTTCTTTAGAGACTCTTACCTCTGGTATAACTTTACCACATAATCTATTTATAGAAATTTTAGTACAATATGGATTGGTGATTTTCTTTTGTTTTTTATCATTATTATATTTTATATTTTTAAATATTCGAAAAGCTAAGGATTTGGTTATTCGTTATGTACTATGTGCAGCTTTATGTAGTTTGCCTGCTATGGCTGTAATAAATAGTTCTTATCTCTTATTTCCTGTAATATGGATCTATTTTTCCTCTTTGTTTGTATTTGTTACACTTGATAAATAATATGCTTGATTTTTATAACTATTGGTATGCTTCAATGCAGCATGAAGAGCACTCCTTTTTAAAGAAGATGCGAATTTATTCTGTTTTAAGATTTTTTATTCGAGTTTTAGCCAATATAACCATTCCGATTTATTACGTTCTTACTGTAAATAATAAGAAATATTCTTTATCGAGTGGGGAGCTTAAAAGTGAACGTATAATAGTGACTTTAACTTCGTTTCCTGCACGAATAAATCGACTTTGGTTAGTCATTGAGTCGTTGTTGAGACAGAGTCATAAACCTGATATGATTATTTTATGGTTATCGAAAGATCAATTTTCTAATCTTGATTTATTACCTAAGAGTCTGCTTAAATTGCGTAAGAGGGGGTTGCAAATCTTTTTAAGAGAGGGTGATTTACGTTCTTACAAAAAATTTTTTTATACGTTATCAGAATATCCTAATGATGTTATGATTACGGTGGATGATGATATTTTTTATCCGACTTCTGCTATAGAAGAGCTTTTAAAGGAAAGTTTAAGATATTCATGTCCTGTGGTTGTTTCTCGTTATTTTTCTGCTATTACGCAAGATAATCTAGGTAATTGTCTCCCTTATATTAAGTGGAAACAATTAACGAACAAATCAAGAGATAAAATATTTTTTGGTTCAGGTGGTGGAACTTTGTTTCCTCCAGGAGTATTGTACAAAGATGTTTGTAATATTGGTCTTTTTCAAAGGTTAGCACCTTTTGCTGATGACATATGGTTGAATGTGATGTGTCGATTACAAGGCACTAAAATAGTACCAGCTAAAGAACGAAGTGCAAGTCTATTACCAGTTATAAATTTAATAAATGTAGCATTGGCTGATAAAAATATAGGTAATAACTTGAATGATAAACAGATTAAGTCTGTTAGAGAATATTATCTAAAAAAAGGAATAGATCCTTTTGCTATAAATAATAAATAATAGAATATGGAGAAGATTAAGATTGCCGTAATAGGTCTTGGTTATGTTGGGCTTCCCTTGGCCCGATTGTTTTCGACAAAATATGAATGTATTGGTTTTGATCTGAACCAGTCTCGTGTTGATGCTTTAAATTCCGGTCATGATATGACTTTAGAGGTTTCTGACGACTTACTTCGGAAAGCGATAGAAAATGGTTTCAAATGTACCAGTAATATTGACGAAATAAGTAATTGTAACTTTTATGTTGTAGCTGTACCAACCCCTGTGGATTTGAATAATCGCCCCGATCTTACACCTTTGATTGGTGCGAGTACTACAGTCGGAAAAGTTATTTCAAAAGGGGATATTGTTGTGTATGAATCTACTGTATATCCGGGAGTAACAGAGGAAGAATGTCTTCCGGTAGTCGAAAAGGTGTCTGGGTTAACATACAATGTAGATTTTTATGCAGGTTATTCGCCAGAACGTATAAACCCGGGTGATAAAGAGCATACTGTTGAAAAGATTAAGAAAGTAACTTCCGGTTCGACTCCTGAGATTGCTGACATTGTTGATTCTGTTTATAATTCGGTGTTGGTTAACGGTACTCATAAAGCCCCTTCTATCAAAGTGGCTGAAGCTTCCAAAATAATAGAGAACTCCCAGCGCGATGTGAATATTGCCTTCATGAATGAACTCTCAAAGATCTTCAATGCAATGGGCATTGATACCAATGATGTTATTGAGGCTGCATCTTCCAAATGGAATTTTATCAAGTTGAAACCTGGTTTGGTCGGTGGTCACTGTATTAGTGTTGATCCTTATTATCTTATTCAGAAGGCCCAGGTTTATGGGGTACTCCCACGAATCATGTCTGCAGCAAGGCGTTTGAATGATGGTATGGGAGACTATGTCGCTAATCAGGTGATTAGATTAATGAATAAAAAAGGTATTCTTGTCAAAGATTCAAAGATTCTGCTTCTGGGTTTTACTTTTAAAGAAGATTGCCCTGACATTCGAAATACCAAGGTGATAGACATTTATTCTACCTTACATGAGTATACTTCTGACATTACCGTTTATGATGCTTGGGCTAATTCGGCTAAAGTGGCACATGAATATGGTATATTGATCCTGACTGCTGGTATTGATAATTTGGTTGGACAATTTGATGCGGTGGTGTTGTGTGTTGGACATAAAGAGTTCCGGCATATGAATATTCGCGGCTTTCTCCGTTCTGATATGGGTGTTGTTTATGATGTTAAAGCTGTATTGAGTAAAGATATAATAGATGGCAGATTATAATTCTTCTATTTGTTGTATTTTTAATATAGGGACTCACTATCGCAATCCTATATATTCAAAAATGTCTTCGGAGCTTCCCTGTGATTTTTATTTTGGCGATCGTTTATTGACGCCAATAAAGAAAATGGATTATACCCAATTGAACCATTTTCGCTCAGAATTGCATAACAAATATTTATTTTCTCAGTTTTATTGGCAATCTAAATCTGTCCGGTTAGTCTTTAAACCCTATACTTATTATGTATTGGATGGAGAACCTTATTGTTTGTCTTCATGGGTTATCCTTTTCTGGGCAAAACTTTTAAATAAGAAAACAGTAGCTTGGACTCATGGTTGGTATGGCAGAGAAAGTATTGTAAAGAAGGTTATAAAAAAGTTGTTTTATTCTTTGTTTTCTGAGTTGATGGTTTATGGCGAATATGCTATTTCCCTGATGTCAAAAGAAGGCTTTGATAAATCAAAGATGGTTTGTATTGCAAACTCTTTGGATTATGATAATCAGTTGAAAATCAGATGCAATTTGTCGCCTTCTTCTATTTATTCTACTCATTTTTCCAACTCCTATCCTGTATTATTCTATATTGGGCGTGTGCAAAAATCGAAGAAATTGGAATATATAATCCAAGCTATGGATATCTTGAAACAGAAAGGGTTTCCGGTAAATCTTGTTGTTGTCGGTAAAGATGTGGATGGGGTTCATCTTGATTGTGAAATAGCTAAATATAATCTTGGCTCTCATGTCTGGTTATATGGACCTTGTTATGACGAGATGCGCATAGGAGAGATGTTCTATAATGCGGATGTTTGTGTGTCTCCTGGGAATGTTGGCTTGACTGCTATCCATTCTCTGACTTATGGTTGTCCTGTCATAACACATAATAATTTTCCTTTCCAAGGTCCTGAATTTGAATCTATAATTCAGGGAAAAACGGGGGATTTTTTCCAGGAAAATGATGTAAACAGTTTAGCTGATACCATTCAGAAATGGTTAAGTCGGAGTTTATATAGTAGAGATGATATCCGGCAGTTTGCCTATCAGACAATTGATACTAAATGGAATTTATATTACCAAATGGATGTCCTCAAAAAAGTTTTTTCTTAAAACAAATTAAGGATGAACAATTTTCGAAGTTTAGTTAGAAATGGTATTTTGGATATTTTAGGAACGTTTTCGCGTCCTCAGAATGGAATTCATATATTGAATGGACATATGATATGTCGCGGAGCGGTCAGCGATCAAGCTAAAGATTATTTTTCTTACCAGTTAAAGCAACTTTCTCGTTATGTGCATTTTATACGAGTGGAGGAAGCCACTTCTCTAATCCTCAATCATAAAAGTGTCGATGAACCTTTGGTTGCCTTTACATTTGATGATGGTTTTATGGAATGTCATTCAATGATAGCACCTGTTTTGGAACAGTTTGGGGTGAATGCGGCTTTTTTTATCAATCCTAATTTCGTAGATGGGGATGATGTGTATATTCAGAATTTTACAAATAATATAGTTCTTACTCCCGGTAAGATTCCAATGCGCTGGGCAGAGATAAGAGATTTACAGTCGAGGGGACATGTTATTGGTGCACATACAATGGATCATTATATGATTAATGATAATGATTTGGCAGAATTGGATAAACAAATAGGCTGTTGTAAATCAGTTATTGAACATAAACTTTCTACTCCTTGTGAATATTTTGCTTTTCCATACGGCCGTTTGGAACATGCTAATCAATCTTCGATTGATATTGCATGTAAGTATTACAAATATGTGTTTTCTCAATCGGACTATAAACATTACTTTTCTTTTGGCGGTCGCGTAATTAACAGACGGCATTTTGAGCCTTTTTGGCCCGTGAAACATGTTTCTTATTTTTTGAGTTGCCATAAAAAATAGGGGACTTTAATTAGTCTTTTCGATCTTGTTCTCTTCTATTTGATCACTACGATAGTGAAAACTCTCTTTCAAATAAATGTTGTTGCTAACTCTGGTTCCACCGGCCATATTGCAGAGGAGTTAGGGCGTTTGGTTATTGCTTCTGGCTGGAAAAGTTATATTGCTTACGGTCGTTGGGCCTGTCCCAGCCAATCTATGTTGATTAGGGTTGGAACTAGATTTGATCTCTTTGTCCATGGCTTGAAATCCATGTTGTTTGACAGGCATGGTTTTGGTTCACGGAGAGCTACCTTGCACTTAATTTCAAAAATAGAGAAAATAAAACCGGACATAATCCATTTGCATAATCTTCATGGCTATTATTTAAACTGTGAGGTTTTATTTGACTATCTATCTACAGCTAAAATACCTGTTGTTTGGACTTTGCATGATTGTTGGAGTTTCACGGGACATTGTGTCCATTTTCAGAATATCGGGTGTGAGAAGTGGAAGACAGGTTGTTTTGCATGTCCCAATATACGAGATTATCCCAAAGCTTTAGGTTGTGATAACTCTCGTATGAACTATATAGAAAAGAAGAGATTGTTTACTTCGGTTGAACGTATGATGATTGTACCTGTTTGCAATTGGCTAAGTGATATGTTGAGTAAGTCATATCTTTCTCAAATAAAACGGCAGACTATTGTTAACGGGATTGATTTGAAAGTGTTTACTCCAAAAGGTAATCGTGATGTGATAAAAAGTAATTTAGGTGTAGGGACACGATACATGATTTTAGCTGTTGCTACGGTTTGGGGGACTACGAAGGGATTTGATGATCTTATATACCTAAACTCTTTATTACCAGATAAGAGTGTAATTGTTGTGGTGGGGCTAACCACAAAACAAATAAAAAAATTGCCTGGTAATATGATTGGTATAGAGAGAACGGAGAATATTAATCAGTTGGTTGAAATATATTCTGCTGCAGATATTTTTATAAACCCGACATATCAAGATACATTACCTACAGTCAATATTGAAGCGCTTGCTTGTGGTACTCCTGTTATAACTTATGATACCGGAGGCAGTGCTGACATTGTAGATTCTGATACGGGAATGGTTTTAAAACGTGGGGATATTCATACGTTATTAGAAAAGATTTTAGAAATAAGAGAAAGAGGTAAAGAGTCTTATATAACAAAATGTCGCCAAAGAGCATTACAATTTTTTGATAAGTCAAAGCAGTTGAGTTACTACTTGTCTCTTTATGATCAATTACTAAATAAAGAAAGATAGTTCTTCTTTCATAGTTATGAAAATATCCCTTGTTACTGTCACTTTTAATAGTGCTAAAACGCTTCGTGATACGATTCATTCTGTTCTTTCGCAGTCTTATACTAATATAGAATATATAATAGTGGATGGTTTGTCTAATGATGAAACCGTTGCACTTATTAAAGAATATGAACCTCTATTTCAAGGTCGTTTGAAATGGATAAGTGAGAAAGATAAGGGACTCTATGATGCTATGAATAAAGGGATTCGAATGTCTACCGGGGATATTGTCGGGATTATTAATTCGGATGATTTTTATCATAGAGAAGATGTTTTAGAGAAAGTTGCTCAATCGTTTGAAGTTGGTGAAACAGAGGCGATTTATGGAGATGTACGTTTTGTAAACCCTGATAATTTGGATAGGACAGTTCGCTATTATTCTTCTAAAAGGTTTGTCCCATCCTTGTTTCGATTCGGATTTATGCCTGCCCATCCAACATTTTTTACATATAGAAAATATTTTGACCTGTTTGGCTATTATAAAACAAATTATAAAATAGCTGCTGATTATGAATTGCTTGTTCGTTTTTTATATGTACATCGGTTAAAAAGTAAATATTTGCCTTTGGATTTTATGAAAATGAGAACAGGAGGTGTGAGTACAGCTTCTATTAAGAGTAATATCTTATTGAATAAAGAGATAGTAAGGGCATGTAAGGAGAATGGAATATGGACTTGTTATCCCTTGCTTTTATTAAAATATTTAGTAAAAGTGTTTGAACTGATTTTTATAAAAAAATGAATATACTTATTTCTGGAATTCATGGTTTTATAGGCTCTAATTTTATTGGGGCTTTGAAAGATAAACATACTTTGTATGGGCTTGATATTGTTTTTCCTGCTAAAGATGGAGTCGTTAATACTTTTTCTTGGAGAGATATTGAACCCACATCTTTCCCTTTTCAAGCCCTTCCTCAGTTTGATGCCATTATTCATCTTGCCGGAAAGGCTCATGATACGAAAAACCAATCGGCTGCTCAGTCTTATTTTGATATCAATACCGGTTTGACTCAAAAGATATTCGATTTCTTTTTGGAGTCTTCTGCCAAGAAATTCATTTTCTTTAGTTCGGTGAAAGCTGCTGCCGATAGCGTAGTGGGAGACGTACTTACTGAAGACGTGACTCCGACCCCGGTTGGTCCTTATGGGGAGAGCAAGATTAAGGCGGAAGAGTATATAAAAGGGCATTTTATGTTTCCAACTGCTTCTATTGATGAGGATCAGTCTTTGCGGTTGGGGAAAGATAAGGGGAGGACGGCTATGAATAAACAGGTATATATCCTTCGTCCCTGTATGATTCATGGCCCTGGAAACAAGGGAAATTTAAATTTATTATATAACGTAGTGAAGAAGGGAATCCCTTGGCCTCTTGGCGATTTTGATAATCGCCGTTCGTTTACTTCAATCGATAACCTTTGTTATGTGATTGAGGGGCTTTTGAATCAGGATGTACCTACGGGCATCTACCATATGGGAGATGATGAAGCTCTGTCAACGAATGAACTGATTAGCATCATGTGTGAAGCAATGGGAAAAAAGCCGCATATCTGGAAGATGAACAAAGGGCTTATGGAAGGATGTGCCGGCTTGGGTACTCTGCTGCATTTACCTTTGAATACGGAAAGACTTCGTAAACTGACGGAGAATTATGTAGTAAGTAACGCTAAGATCAAAGCTGCTCTCGGGATTGATAAAATGCCTGTGACAGCTAAAGAGGGGTTGATGAAGACCATTCGTTCATTTGAAGAAACTAAATAACTTATGTACTATCTAATCATCTTAGTTCTGCTATTCCTGGCAGAACTTTTTTATTTCCGTATTGCGGATAAGTGTAACATTATCGATAAGCCTAACGAACGTAGTTCACATACCCGGATTACACTGCGTGGGGGAGGGATCATCTTTTATTTTGGGGTGTTGGCCTATTTTCTCACAAACCACTTTGAATATCCATGGTTTATGCTGGCTTTGAGTCTGATAACTTTTATCAGTTTTATAGATGACATTCGTTCTACTTCGCAAGGATTGCGTTTAGTCTTTCATTTTACGGCAATGGCTTTGATGTTTTATCAATGGGGATTGTTTAGCTTGCCTTGGTGGACAATCCTTGTTGCCCTGATCATTTGTACTGGGATTATTAATGCTTACAACTTTATGGATGGCATTAATGGCATAACAGGCGGATACTCATTGGTCATTCTGATAGCATTGGCCTATATAAATAGGGTATATGTTCCATTTGTTGAAACGGACTTTATTTATACTATACTTTGCGCAGTATTGGTCTTTAATTTTTTTAATTTCCGCAAGAAAGCGAGATGCTTCGCCGGTGATGTTGGGTCGGTCGGTATAGCTTTTGTGATCCTTTTTCTGATCGGAAGTTTAATTATCAAAACAGAGAATTTTGGCTGGCTTATATTGCTTGCTGTATATGGAGTAGATAGTGTGTTGACGATCGTTCATCGATTGATGCTTCACGAAAATATTGGTTTGCCTCACCGGAAACACTTATATCAGATAATGGCTAATGAATTGAGAATACCGCACGTAGCAGTATCGTTGGTGTATATGATTGCGCAATTTGTAATTATCATCGGGTATTTATATTGCCGGGATTATGGTTATTGGTATTTATGGGGTTGTATCATCTTGCTGAGTGGAATATATATTGTTTTTATGAGCAAATATTTTCATTTGCATCTTTTACCTAAAAGATAATTATTATGTTTATGATAATTGGGGGTATGGTCGTTATTAATCCTTTCATAGTTGGAGGATATGTCTGATAATCCCTTCTATAACTTACTTTTCCGGTTTCTATAAACTGTTTTAATAAGGATGCAATTAATGCATCCTTATTTTTTTGCTTCGTTTATGGTGTCTTTTATACACGATGTATCCCGAAATGAGGATCAACGTTAGCAGAAGTCCGGAGATAAAAACGAATAGATCCGAGAAAACACCTAAGAGAGGTGAATAGCAGCGACCGACATGGAGTTCTAAGCAGAAATTCCATAATGACATGGGTTGCTGTTGCATAAAAACAGGCATTGCCGGCAATGCTAAATTATTCTCTTTATTGCGTGCTCCGTTGTCGTATTCGAAGATTACCTCCCGTGTGATTAAATCGTCGGTGAATCCGTTAACGAGACTGCCGCCGAGCGGTCTCCCGTAAGTTGCTGCCGGGGGTTGCCCTGTATAATAATCGAGAACACTTCCTGTAGATGGATTCCAGATAAACAGTCCGCTGAAAGAGCCGATTAACCATTCGTCCGGGTTTTTCGGATAAAACACATTAACTCCCATAGGACTTACCGGTGGGGTTCGTTTTAATTTAACCGGTGGCAGTGTAAAGTCGTTTATAAGATAGAAACCGGTTGACGAAGACAATAACCAGACATTTTTTGATGCGTCCCATCGGATACTGCGGAGTTTGTCATGCCACGGATTGTCTGAATCAAGAGTTGTTCCGGGGATGGGGTTCGTGTTCACCAGAACAAAAGGTATCATTAGAGGCGGTCGGAGACACATACCCGTAACAGATAACAATATGGTCAGTACGATCAGCCATGTACCCAATTTATTGTGCCAGTTCAGTGAAGTTTTCAAGGCCTTTGCCTGTGTTTTGACAGGGAGCCTTTTTCTGTGTCTTCGGCGAATGAATGAGGGAAGAAAAGTATATATGATTCCCGTTATACTGAGAATGATTAATACTACTCCCAGAAAATCAACTACCAGTTTGCCGGGTGTACCGAACAACTCTCCGCTATGGAGGAGCCAGATGGTACGGAATAAGGAGGTTTTCGGTGAATAACTCGCGGGGGCTTTTAATTCTATTTTTTTGAATTGATGGTAAGGAGATACACTGGTATACAGATTAGAACGTGTGAGCACGACCAGAGTATCTCCGCGTTGGGTTATATCTGAGATTCGTTCCTCGTTTCCGGATATCGGATACTCCTGCCATTTGTTTTTGTCCAGGAGATAGACAGAGTATAATCCGGCACACCAAATATCGTTATTGGCAAGGCGGATGATATTACTTATTTTGCGATTGTCGATTCCCCGAACCAGACCTTGGTTGAAATCGGTAAAGGTGATGAAACAGGAGTCTGTTTGCCAGACTCCTGCATTACCATATGCCAGAATTTTCCCATCAGGAAGGCGTAATGTTCCTTTTATGATTCCATTATTCCAGTTTCTGTAGTGATAGCTTTCCGGCATCCAGTTTCTGTTGACTTCAACTTTTGAAAAAAGTGTACGGTGATTGAGTACAATGCCTGAGAAACAGAACATCAGGATAAAGAAGCTAAAGAACAAACCTACCCATTTATGGTATTTCTTCCAGAAATTTTTCATTAGAGATTGTTACTTAGTTTAAATTGGTACTGCCATTCGGCTGAATGGCGTATTCAAAGGAATAAATGCCACTATTGCCTTCGTCATCATAAAAACTTTTGGCTTTTAGTTTTGCATATTTCCCACTGGCTGTGCGGACGATAAATACATAATCACTTGGCGTGTAAGTGGGAGGGGGGCCGGCAAAAGTGATTGCTTTACAAAGTACTTCGTTGGCAGTAGACTCCATGGTAGGAGGAGGAAATCCGGTGCCGGGAGCGGTAATGGTATAGGCTGCATCGACAGTGAATGTTCCTTGAGGAACTGTCGTACAGGCTGCCATATCTTTGATATTCGTGAGTAAAGCACCGCCTTTTCCCTTACCGGACGCGCCGCTGTTGGTACGCACATTGTAACGGTTGAATGCGATATCCCAATCTGTATTTTCGGCATGGGTTTCTTCACTGACGTTTACTTCTTTTCCTTTTTCAAGTGAATAATAAATCCAGTCGTTCCCATATGCTGTTTTCCGGCTCAGGCTTACCTGTTTTACCGGTAAAGCACCTCCCCCCTGTGAGGGATCATCGGGCAGAGAACCGTTATTGTCACCTGAGCAGGAGGTGCTGATAAATGCTGATAGTACGCCAAATAATAGAATGGCGAATCTGAATTTGCTTTTGTTGTTCATACTTGTTTTAGTTTAATTTATTTATAGTGTATAATTACATGCGATAAAATAATTTCTTCCCGGTGAGGTAGAGGTATTGAAGGTTACCCGGTCTGAGGTATAATCGAACAGGTTGGTTATTCCTGCCGTGATTCTCAGGTTCTGCATGATGTATTGTGACACCGTCAGATCCCAAAGACAATAGGGGTTCACCTTAGCCTGATAGTAAGCTTCTACTTTCTTTCCCTCTATTTCGAGTTCGTCCAATACGTCGAATCTCTTTTTTCCCATGATATTGCCGGACAGATTGACAACTGTGGCATAACGGGGGATACGTGTATTGTATTCGGCACGGATGTTGCCGGAATGTGGACTGGAAGAACTTAACCGGACTCCGTCAGCGTCTTTGCTTGTGTAGAGGTAATTGTAAGCTCCGTGTACATTGATGTGTCTGTTTATCTGTACCTTGCACATGGTTTCAACTCCTGCCAGATGACTTTTCCCCACATTGGTATAATGGAGTTCGGTTTGGTCATTACTCCACATTCCTTCTATTTTGTTTCGGAACCAGTTACTGTAGATGTTGGTATTGATATTGATCCAACTATTCACGTACTCTCCTGAAAGTGATATATAATTGTTGGTTTCAGGTTTCAGTTTACTGTTGCCATATATCCAGAACATCCCCAGGTGATCCCAATTCATATAGAGTTCTTTAATGCTGGGTGAACGGTATCCGCGTGCATAATTGAAGCGGACTGTGAATGGGAATACTTTATACATGACAGAAGCTTTGGGAGTGACGTTGGCACCATATTTTTCATGATAGTCACATCGCAGTCCCGCCACAACGGAGAATTGCTTGTTGATACTCCAATCGTCCTGGAGGAAAGCGGTAGCATACCATTGGCTTTTGTTCTCTTTTACACCGGTTTCGAATTTATCACTGAACAATGACTCTCTGTAAAATTCCAAACCGCCCGTGATGGTCTGTTTGTCCAATGCAGTGGTAGTGTAAACGACGCGTGGCTGAATAATATTGTTTTTATATTCAAGGCGGCGCCCGCTTTTCAATTCGTATTTATCATAACGATTGTAATGGTCGGTATGAATAGAAGCAACCAGAGCCGATTTATCGGAAATCGTATAGTCTATTGTGCCCCCATAAGTATAGTCTTCTGATTTTTCGAAAATGTTATCTGCTTGAAAATCATACTTGTTTAGCATATAATAGCTTCCCTTTAACTGGACCTTCAGTCGTTTACTGAAACGATAATCCATTTTATGGGTTACTTGCACGTCTTCGTATCCCGATATGCTGGTGGGAGTTGTGTTGAGTTCTTCGGTAATTGTGGTGTTATAGGCCGGGAAGAATTTTACCAACGGCTTTTTGTCATATAATTGATATCCGTCGAAACTTTTATAAAGTATATCGGTGTTCATCGTGAATTTTCCTAAGTTTAATCCAAGGGATAAATTGGTGTTCAGATTGGGTTTATCTAAATGGGTCCGGTACTTGTATTGTGAATGGTCCTTGGGGGTATCTTTATAATTTTGCTGGTTTTTTCCCGCATAACGTATCCCTGCGGAGGCTTCAAACTTCTTTTGGGCTTTACGGGTAATGATATTGATGACTCCACCCATAGCTTGTGAGCCGTAAAGGGCAGAAGAGGCCCCTTTGACTATTTCGATATGGTCGATGTTATAAAGATTGATTCGTGAATAGTCAATGTTGCCACCGTTTTCTCCTGCTATGCGTTCACCGTCTATCAGGAAAAGGATATGTTTGGAGCCCAAGCCCTGTATGTCGATACTGGTTCCATAACCGACTTCCTGAAAATTGAGTCCGGGTACTTCCTGGGTCAAGAGATCCTGGATGTTACCGCTTCCCCTTTCTTCTATTTGTTTTGCGGTGATTACCTGAGTGATAACCGGTGTATTTTTTATTTTTTTTTCAGTTCGGGTGGCTGTAACCACAATTTGTTCAAGGTTGAAAGGATCATCATTCATATAAGAAACTGTGTCCTTTTCTTGCCGTACATTCTGTGCTGCTAAAGGGAGTGCACCTATAAAAGTCAGTAGTAATGCAAATTTTGTTCTTATCATAATCTTTGTTTTTGGATCAGCAAAGATATAGGGTACTTAAAGAGTGTGAAATACCTAAAAATAGGTAAAAGACAGATGACGATTAATACTAATTCCATCGAAATAATTAGTTCAGCTTCCGGATGGCTTTTCTCACCTCGCATATCGGAGGGATTCTGCCGCTTCTCTTAAAGAATTTGCAGGAGATGGTGTAAGGAGTGGAATAAAAATCGTATTTTTGCAACCAACTTTTTTAAAATAACCGGTTATGAATACCATTCAGATAAAAGATAAACTATTCACTGTTTCTATCAAGGAACAAGAGATTCAAAAAGAAGTGATTCGCGTGGCGAATGAAATTAATCGTGACCTGGCAGGTAAGAACCCTTTGTTCCTCAGTGTGTTGAATGGTTCGTTCATGTTTACTGCCGATTTGCTGAAACATATAACGATTCCCTGCGAAATTTCATTTGTAAAGTTAGCCTCTTATCAGGGAGTATCGTCTACCGGTACTATTAAAGAAGTGATCGGTATCAATGAAGATATAGCGGGACGTACTGTTGTTATCGTAGAAGATATTGTAGATACGGGACTGACTATGCAGCGTTTGCTGGAAACACTGGGAACGCGCGGGCCACAGGAAATCCACATTGCTTCGTTGCTGGTAAAGCCGGATAAGCTTAAGGTGGATCTGAATATTGAATATGTCGCAATGAATATTCCCAATGATTTCATTGTAGGATACGGACTCGATTACGACGGTTTCGGGCGTAATTATCCGGATATTTATACAGTTATAGACTAACATAAAATAAATAATAGGTATACCAGTAATGGTAAAATGTAGAATTATAAATTAACAAGATGCTGAACATTGTAATTTTCGGTGCTCCCGGTTCAGGAAAGGGAACACAAAGCGAACGTATTGTAGAGAAATACGGAATTAACCACATTTCAACAGGAGATGTATTGCGTGCAGAAATTAAAAACGGCACAGAGCTGGGTAAAACAGCTAAAGGCTACATTGATCAGGGACAGTTGATTCCGGATGAATTGATGGTAGACATTCTGGCAAGCGTATTCGATAGCTTTAAGGATAGTAAAGGGGTTATTTTTGATGGTTTCCCAAGAACTATTCCGCAAGCTGAGGCGTTGAAAGTGATGTTGAAAGAACGTGGACAGGATATCTCTGTGATGCTGGATCTGGATGTTCCGGAAGAAGAGTTGATGACTCGTCTGATTAAGCGTGGTCAGGAATCAGGTCGGGCTGATGATAATGAAGAGACTATCAAAAAGCGTCTGGTTGTATATAATACACAGACTTCACCGTTGAAAGAATATTATAAAGGCGAAGGCAAATACCAGCATATCAATGGTCTTGGAACCATGGAAGGTATCTTCGAAGATATTTGTAAAGCGGTAGATACATTATAATTATATATGTGCCGATGTGCTCATTAAGATGATAGCATGGATTATGGGTATGTCGGCACATGATCACATTGAAAATTTATTGATTATGGCTGAATCGAATTTTGTTGATTACGTAAAGATATACTGCCGCTCGGGTAAGGGTGGAAGAGGCTCTACGCACATGAGGCGAGAAAAATATACTCCTAACGGTGGTCCCGATGGAGGAGATGGTGGTAGAGGAGGCCATGTTATCCTGCGTGGTAACCGGAACTACTGGACATTGCTTCACCTAAGGTATGACCGTCATGCTATGGCCGGTCATGGAGAATCGGGGAGCAAGAACCGCAGTTTTGGTAAAGACGGCGCAGATAGGATTATTGAAGTCCCCTGTGGTACGGTAGTTTACAATGCCGAAACGGGAGAATATGTATGTGATGTTACGGAACATGGACAGGAAGTCATTCTCCTGAAGGGTGGCCGAGGCGGATTGGGAAACTGGCATTTCAAGACAGCTACCCGTCAGGCTCCCCGTTTTGCCCAGCCGGGTGAACCGATGCAAGAAATGACAGTGATCCTTGAATTGAAGCTGTTGGCAGATGTAGGTCTGGTTGGTTTTCCGAATGCCGGAAAGTCTACGTTATTGTCGGCTATTTCTGCGGCAAAACCCAAAATAGCTGATTATCCGTTTACTACTTTGGAGCCTAACCTGGGTATTGTGTCTTACCGTGACGGACAGTCGTTCGTGATGGCAGATATTCCGGGAATTATCGAGGGAGCCAGTGAGGGTAAAGGGCTTGGATTACGATTCTTACGTCACATTGAACGCAACTCTTTATTACTGTTTATGATACCGGCAGATAGTGACGATATCCGTAAAGATTATGAAGTGCTGCTAAACGAGCTGAAAACGTTTAATCCGGAAATGCTGGATAAGCAACGGGTACTCGCAGTCACCAAAAGTGATATGCTCGATCAGGAGTTGATGGATGAAATAGAGCCGACATTGCCTGAGGGAATCCCTCATGTGTTCATTTCGTCCGTATCCGGTCTGGGTATTTCAGTATTGAAGGATATTCTGTGGATGGAACTGAATAAAGAGAGCAATAAAATAGAGGCTATTGTGCATCGTCCGAAGGATGTCAGCAGACTGCAACAGGAACTCAAAGACATGGGAGAGGATGAAGAACTCGACTATGAGTATGAGGACGATAGTGATGAAGATGATCTGGATTACGAATACGAAGAAGAAGATTGGGAAGATAAATGATTTCACTCACCGACGATAAGAAAATGTTGGGGTATGGGCTGTTGGGCGCATACCCCAACATTTCTCATTTTGTGACGACCCGACATGGAGGTTATAGTGAGGGAGCGTATGCTTCTTTTAATTGTTCTCCTTACTCGGGGGATGAATTTGAAAAAGTAAAAAAGAATCAGCTTTTATTGTTTCAATCGCTACCGCAAGTACCGAAACATCTGATCCTCCCTTTCCAGACGCATGGAACAAAAGTGCTTCTGATTAATAAGGATTTTCTGGAGACTTCTATGGAATGTCAACAGGAAATGCTGAACGGGATAGATGCATTGATTACCAGTGAACCGGGTTGTTGTATCGGTATTTCAACGGCAGATTGTATTCCGGTACTGCTATATGATAAAGTACATGGGGGTGTAGCAGCCGTACATGCCGGATGGCGGGGAACTGTGGGGTATATCGTGGGACACACTCTTGAGAAAATGCGGGCGGCATTTGGTACGGAGGGACGGGATGTGATTGCATGTATCGGCCCGGGTATTTCTATTCAATCATTCGAAGTAGGGGACGAAGTTTATGAAGCTTTTCGTTTGAATGGTTTTGATATGTCGCGTATCTCTTTCCGACATTCGGTTACCCATAAGTACCATATTGACTTATGGGAGGCAAACCGGCAGCAACTATTAGACTTTGGTGTGCCGGGAGTTCAGATTGAAGTAGCGGATATCTGTACTTACATCCATTATGAAGATTTCTTTTCAGCGAGAAGATTAGGCATAAAGTCCGGACGTATTCTATCGGGTATTATGATAAACTGCTGATAGACAAAATTTTGATTTATTATGTATACCATTACTATATCGAAAGAGTTAAAAGAAGCATGTCCTGTTTTTGCAGGAGCTGCTGTATATGCTGAAGTGAAAAACACTTCTTATTGTGAAGGACTTTGGGAGGAGATTCAATCTTTTACAGAAAAGCTCACTACAACAACCCAGTTGGAAGATATTAAAAAACAACCAGTGATAGCTGCCACACGTGAGGCTTACAAACGGTGTGGAAAAGACCCCGGAAGATATCGCCCATCGGCCGAAGCATTACGTCGCAGGCTAATGCGGGGAATTGCCTTGTATCAGATTGATACTCTGGTCGATTTGATCAATCTGGTTTCTCTTCGGACCGGGCATTCGATAGGTGGTTTTGATGCGGATAAGATAGCGGGCACCAATCTGGAGCTGGGGATAGGCAAAAAAGAAGAGCCTTTCGAAGGTATTGGCCGTGGAGTACTGAACATAGAGGGACTTCCGGTATACCGCGATGCCGTGGGAGGAATAGGAACACCTACCAGTGATAATGAGCGGACAAAGATGGATCTGGAAACGACTCATATATTAGCCATCGTTAATGGTTATAATGGGAAGGAAGGATTGCAGGAGGCTGCCGGGATGATACAGACTTTATTGCGAAGATATGCAGGATCGGACGGAGGAACGATCACCTATTTTGAATAACAAGCGTCCATGAAGAACATACACACTTTTTTGATTTTATCTCTGTTTTCGTTATGTACGAGTGCACAACGCAGTGCACAAACCAAATTCTCGGATATGGAGGTTAATCATGTCCGGGTGGCTACACCGGGGCTTTTTGCTAAAGAGAATTGCATCATGCTCGATCTGAATTCCCTGTCGCGGAATTACTCTTTTCCTTTGCCGGGAGGTAAAGTCATTTCCGGTTATGGAACCCGTGGCGGACATAGTGGGGATGATATAAAAACTTGTGCCCGTGATACGATTCGCGCTGCTTTTGATGGAGTGGTACGTATGGCAAAACCTTATGGTGCATACGGCAATGTGATTGTGATTCGCCATCCCAATGGGTTGGAAACGGTGTACAGTCATAATGTGAAGAATCTGGTAAAAAGCGGAGATGCTGTGAAAGCGGGAAAAGCTATTGCCCTGACCGGACGTACCGGGCGGGCTACTACGGAACATCTGCATTTCGAAACGCGGATTAACGGGCAACATTTTAATCCCGGTCTTATTTTTGATATGGATAAACGCACTTTGCGCAAGGATTATCTGCAATGTACGAAGAAGGGGAAAGGGATTATTGTGAAAGCTTTGAAAAGCGAAAAAGTTCCCCCTAAGTATAAAACTCTTTCGCCTTTCCTTTATGAACTGCCCGGTATTAAAAAACCGGAATGGAATATACCAGGCCTAGCGAAATCCGCTGTGTATTCGGGTCTATAGCTTCTAAACGGCGGGCAGTTTTCAGGAGTTCGTTCCGTTTGTACTGATAATGGAGGAAGATCAATAGTTCGCTGTTTCGCATCGGATAGTATTCTACGCAGGCTTGCCCGCACCAGGTACGACGATAGGTGCCTTTCTCAAAGATTCCGTTTGTTTTATAAATCTTACCGGTTTCGTAGATACCTTTCAAGTATACATTCCAATTGGGATGGAGACGGTAGTCCACATTGGCAATGGTAGTGAAGTATCCGGTATATTGGGCCGTTTGTGGATTCTCCAGGTCAGTGTGGGGTAAGGCACTGATAATGCCTTTGTTGTCGATCCCCTGTCGGGAGTACATCAAATCTACATAAGCGATCCATGGCCCTTTTTCATAGACGTTTCCGGCAGTGAGATACAGGATGTTTCTTCCTTTGGCCTGCTGTCCCCATGAAGCGGCATATCTTAACTGGATGGCTTTATCCAGATAGTAACTGTTCCAGTTGATAGTTGAGATCAGGGGAACTTTGGTAGCTTCTACATTTGCCGGTAGCCCGTGGAGATAGGTATCTTCATCCCCACCATTACGGTTGTTTACTATCTGGAAGTTCAATTCCTGAGTAGGGGTTACATTCCAGGTGGCAGATACACCTGCCAGAAAGCAGTTGACATAATTATTAAATTCACTGAACTCACGCACTTTAATCGGGTTGACATAGTATTCGTAGCCACCCAGCATGAGGAACTGTTTTCCGGCGGTGATGGAAAAGCGGTCGGAGAGGTGATAGGTCAGATAAGCATACTCTACGGAAGAAGACAGGTTGTCCAGTACAAAGGGATTGCTGTATTTATTAAAAGATTGACGGAAATGGTAAGAGAACTTTTGGTTGATATTTCCTACAATTTCTAATTTGAACCGATTAAGTTTGAAAGCGACCTCCTCTAATTCATTCTCGGTAAAAGAAGCAGCACATGAGGTGTAGAGTTGCAGGTTCATGTGAGCGGAGAATCCTTTGTTTTCTTTTCCGGTGATGCGTTGGACTACAGAAGAAATAGAGTCGTTTGGGGAAATAATGGGTTGCTGTTGGGCCGTAATAGTACCCATGGTAAACAAGGTTACCAAAAGGAAGACGTGTCTTTTCATATTTGTGAAATCTCTTTGGGTTAATAAAAGTGATGCAAAAATAATAAAAAACGTCTTCCTTTTCGTCTTTTCAAGGTAAAACTGTCTGTTTCTCCTTAAAGTTCCTGTTCTGTTAGTCTACAAATTTCAGGCAAACAGGTTTGTCTACTTTTATATCTTTCTTGATATCGGTCAATAGTCCGGTAGTCTGGTTCCTTTCAAATATCTGAATGGTATTGGTGTCGCGGCACGCTACCAGCAAATATTTGCCGTTGGGGGTAATGATGAAGTTACGCGGATGGATTCCCGTTAACTGATAACCTACCTTGGTCAGGGTACCATTGGTCTTGTCGACTTTGAAGATGGCAATTCCATCTGCTTTCAGGCGGTTGCTGGCATAGAGATATTTTCCGTCCGGACTGATGTGGATATCGCCACTGCCTTGCGCATTTACGGTATCGGCTGCAATGGTTTGAATTTCATCCAGCATTCCGTCGGTATACCGGAAAGCTATTACCGTCCCTCCTATTTCGTTAATAAGGTAAGCAAACTTGCTGTCCGGACTGAATATCAGATGTCGGGGACCAGAACCCGGAGCAACCTTAAAAGCTTCCGGATTACCCTTTGTCAGGAGTTTCTCTTTGTTATCGGCATTGGCATTCGGATTGAGATTGAATTTATGTATCTGATCGGTACCTAAGTCATCGGCGAGTAAATATTTGCCGTCCGGAGTGATACGTACGCAGTGCAGATGAGGCATTGTCTGTCGTTCTTTATCCGGTCCGGAACCTTTAAATTCGATTACATCGGAGGCGGGTAGCAGAGAACCGTCTTTTCCGATGGGAAAGACAGTGATACTCCCTCCGCTATAGTTGGCAGTGATAACATTCTTTCCGTTGGTGATCAGGTAGCACGGATCGGCCCCCATTGTTTTCTGAGTATTCAATAAGCGAAGCGTTCCTTTGGTTTTATCGAAAGCAAAGGCGCTCACAGATGCCTGGTCTTTGCTGAATTCATTGACGGAATAAACGAATTTTCCGTCGTCCGACGGAACGAGGTATGATGGGTTGGCAACTTCTGCATCACTGAGTGGTACTGATGCTCCGGTTTCTTCGTTGAACCGGAAAGTGTAAATGCCTTTACTGTCGCCGGAAGTATATGTTCCTACCAGCATAGTCAGTTCGTTGTCAGTTGTTGTTGGATCTGCCGGCTGTGCGGTTGTCTTCTTTGGAGAACAACTGGCTACAAGCATGCCGACTGCACAGATACTAATGATTTTTTCGACCATAATAAATAGATGTTATTTTGAGGGTTTGTTGGTTACCTTCGTTATATTCTGAAAACACAAAGTTAGTATAATCTCCTGTGTTTCTTTCCGGAATGAATAAAATATCTAAAATCCATCCTCTTTTTCTTTCTTTATGATGAATATTCCCTATCTTTGCAGCCACATAAGTGGTTACCACTTCCTCATCTCAAAAGGGGTTGACTGGTTTTGACTACCTAAGCGGACTTTTAAGAGAAAATAAAAGATAATAAAAAGAAAGGAAATGCCCTATTTATCGGCATTTCCTTTTGTTTTTTAGTATTGCCTTAAACCATGTTATCTTCCTTTGTTTAGCTGTTATTTATGTACCTTTTGTCCCCTGTTTGTCCCTCGGTAATAAAATCTTTTATATCTTTGCTGTTAATCTAATAACCAAAAGCCATGCCAAGAAAAAAAATAATACTATTCAATTCTACCGATGAATTATTAGAAGGTTATGGATTGAAATCTCAAATAGAAGAGAAACAGGCTTCTAAAGCAAAAAACCTTGTATATTTACGAGGCAAAAAATTATCTTCTGGAAATGTTTCTTTATTTCTTGATGTATGTAGAGATGGGAAGCGTACTAAACAGTATTTAGGTATTTGCCTAAACTTGGAAACGAGTAGTGAGATAAAGAAAGACAACGAGGAAACATATAGTATTGCTAAGACTATTGTAAATGAAAAAAATGTAGAATTACAAAAGAATGAGGCTGGATTTACTATATCTAAGAAATCAAAGGTTAATCTTATCACTTACATTTTATATCAAGCCGACGAAGCATTAAAAAGAAGCGGTAACAAGCACGGTTATTATTATACATTACAAGCTTTAGCAAAGCATATTTCTTTGTACTCCGGTGATAATACCCAATTAAAGCAAGTAGATAAAGACTATATCAAAGGTTTTATATCTTATCTGAAAGCCGCTAAAAACTTCAATTATAAAAGGACTGGAACGGAACGAGATAAAGATGTTCTATTGAGCCAGAACACTCAGCATAATTTATTTATGAAATTTAAATATGTGATAAGGAAAGCTGTTAAAGCCGACGTTATCGCGGTAAACCCTTTGGATAAGTTGGAAGATAGTGATAAACCTAAAGAAGAGGATGGGACACGTGAATTTCTGACTATTGAAGAGATTAAAAAGCTTATAGCTACAGAATGCAAGAATAATATTCTTAAGCGGGCTTTTATTTTCTGTTGTTTGGTTGGGCTTAGATATGGCGATATATCGGCTATCACATGGGGTGAACTGGAACAGGGAAATAACGGTGAAACATTACTCCGTTTCAAGGTTAAGAAAACGAAGCGCGGCGAAACTTTTCCAGTTAGTGATGAGGCGTTAAAGTGGTTACCTGATCGGGGAGCGGCTACAAACGAAGATGTAATATTTGTTTTGCCTAAAAATGATAGTGCAAATAGGCAGCTATCAAGATGGGTTAAATTAGCTGGAATCAATAAGCAAATTACATTTCATTGTAGCAGGCATACGGCGGCGACCTTAAACCTGTCATTGGGAACGCCAATAGAAACCGTATCTAAGTTGATGGGACACACTAAGATTTCTACGACGCAGATTTATGCAAAGATTATAGACGAGAAGAAAAAAGAGGCGGTAAATAGGCAAAACGGAATCTTTGACTAAAAAAAATATTTGATATTTGATTTTATTTATATGTCTGATTATTAGCGTATATTCAGACTATATCTACTTGCTGACACTTCAAAGCAACTCAAAGTGCCAGACACTTTGAGCTACCAAAATGATAACTTAAAAACATAACGGTGAATCATTAATTAAAACCGTTATGTTATGAACGAAACTAAAACTACAACAGCAGTCAATTTATTAGAAAATGGAATGCCAGATCGAACATTGATTGATATCAATGACGCTGCTATTATTCTCCGCAAATCAAAGCCTACCGTTTACCGATGGGTGAAAGCGGGTATTATTCCATGTTATAAAATAGGAAAAAATCTATTTTTCTACAAAGACGAACTACTTGCATATATTTATAAGTGCAAGATATTTACTCCACTTAACTAATTTTCCTAATTTATAATAAGAATCACTTAAAACACGGTAAAGCATGGAATTAGATATTAAAATACAGTTGGATAGGATTGAGAAGTTAACGTTATTGTCAGCAAAAAATGTACTTTGTTTAGAGGATGTTGCATTACTTACAGGGTTAAGCAAATCGCACCTTTATAAACTTACCTGTTCCCATCAAATCCCATTTTATAAACCCAATGGAAAACAAATCTATTTTGATCGTATGGAGGTTGAAAACTGGATGAAACAAAATCGTGTAGCGACAACTGACGAAATCGAAACGAAGGCCGTTAACTATCTGGTAACGGGAGAAATGCAAGCAGTTTTATAATTTGCAATTAGGTATCAATTAAATTGCTTATTCAATGATAGACGGCATTAATACAGGTATGTTACCAGTAGATGTATTCCATCACGCTTATACATTAGGCGTTGACATAACCTCTCAGTCGGTTTATATAAACACTAATGGCCTGATTCATGGATTCAGCGACAGGGTAGACACTGACACAGGAGAAATCCGCAAAATATGTACCCTGCGTGGCAGCTTACACAAGTATGCCAACGCCGGGATACATAATGCGGACTCTTTTCGAATGTCTGATCTGTGCCGTGTATTTGCCCAATTGCAGGAACTCTATTCTATCAATCCCGATATTGTACGGCTTAATAGTGTCGAGTTTGGAGTAAATATCAAATTGCCGTATGATCCGTGCCGGATACTGAAAGCAATTAGAATGTATAAAGGAAAGGTATTTGTCCCTATGAATAATCTGGGATTTATATATGAATCGAACCTCTATAAGATAAAGATATACGATAAGGGAAGGCAATGCCATATACCGGGTTTTAAAAACGTCCTGCGCATTGAAATCAAAGCAACAAACTCGTATCTTAAAAGAAATCATATCTACGTCCCCATGCTGGGCGATTTGCTTAATATTGAGGTATGGGAAAAATTTGAAGCGCTCCTACTTGAAATTATGGAAGATATTGTAATTGTTGAGGCTACACCAATGGAAGGATTAACCCCCAAAGAACGAGCTCTATTTACTTTGTTTATCGGCGACGGTTGGCAGGGATTAAACCGGAATGTATTGCACAAACGAAAGAAGCAATTTACAGAACTTGCTAAGCGTATCGGAGCGTCATGTATAAAAGAAGAAATTAGGGGGCTTGTAATTGAGGAATGCCAGAAATTAAGAAACATTTCCTATACAATGGGCGACAAAATCAACGTTTTTGCAAATTTGCAGAAAGTGGTAAAAGTAAACGAAGGCAACAAGCCATCTAAAACGGGAACAATAGAAGAGGCGACAAAATCAACGTTTTTGGAACAGAAAGAAAAAAGGTATTTTGGCGACAAAATCAATACTTGGATAAGGGGTGATTTTGTCGCCTACATTACCCAAGAACCCCCACCACCTAACAGCCTCAATAAGCCGCCTAATATGGATGCGAAATTATCATACACCGCCAGAAGTGAGATAAAAAGTAGGGGAAAGCCTCCGGATATTGAAGAGTTTAACACAGGCTGAGGCTAACTGATCTCTATTGTAAATAACAACCCAATTAAAAACTATAATAACCATGTCTAAAACAAAACATATCACCATAAACCGGGCAACCGCTTTCGGAATAGCGCAATGTACGGGCGAACTATTCGAAGCCCACGGCTTGCAATTCTGCATTACCAACAGCGTAGACCCTCAAATATACGGAGCTATTGAATTATCTACGGGTGCATTGGCATGCGAAAGGTACACGTTTGACTATCTACGTGAAGAATCATGCGTAAAAAGCATAAAGCGATGGATAAAGAAAAATAAAATCCAATTCAGGGAGGAAGTATTTGAGGCTGCCCGGGAGGTACTTTCAATGTATCAAATTGATTTCCCTCTGAATCATAGACACTAATTTACAAACCCAACAAAACAGATCATTATGTTACCAGAAGAAAAGGCCGCTAAAAGAGCGGAAAGGAAAGCGGAAAGGTTGGCATTACTGGGCGGCCCTCCTAAAAAGATTGTAGCCCGTCTTAATCACAAACAATGGGAGCGCGCAAGCCGGATACGCGATAAATTCGGATTCAAAAGTATCTACGAGATGAACCAATATTTATGGGGATGTTTTCTGAGAGTTGCCGATCCGGAACACGAAGAAAATCCGAATCCCGTACCGGATGAAATCGAAATGATGTTCGGTGATCTTTCAGAAGCCGAAAGAAATTTTGAATTTGTAAAGCCGAAACGATCACCGGGTAAAACGTCACTTAATGATAATAAACACAATTAAAAACCAAAGTATTATGAACGAAATTAAGATTTTTAGCAATGAGAGTTTGGGCCAGGTTAGAACCGTAATAACTGCAAGCGGAGAGCCTTTATTCTGTTTGGCCGATGTATGCGGCGTGATTGGATTATCTAACCCAACGGCTGTAGCGAGTCGATTGGATGATGATTTAAAGGCTAAGTTAGATTTAGGGTTAAGAAATGGACAGCAGGCTACGTTTGTCACTGAGAGCGGGTTGTATGATGTCGTTATTCGTAGCGATTCAGAAAGAGCGAAACCGTTCCGCAAGTGGGTAACGTCCGAGGTATTACCATCCATCCGCAAGCATGGCGGATACATGACGTTAGAAACTATTGAGCAGGTGATACGAAACCCTGATAATATGATTCGTTTGCTTACAGCCCTGAAAACAGAACAGGAACAGAATGTATCACTCCGTATGCAGAATGTGGCTAACACGCAAGCAATTGAAGCGATGAAGCCCAAAGCAGAATATTGTGATAAGGTGCTACAATCAAAATCGCTTATTGCAACCGATTCCATCGCCGCCGAATTGGGTATAAGTGCCCGCAAACTCAATAAGTTCCTTTGTGATTCAAAGGTACAATACAAAGTTAACGGGGTCTATGTGTTATACAGCGACATGCGCGGAAAGGGCCTTGAAGGATATAAGACGTTCCACTTTACCAACCCCAATACTGGTGAACCAAGAACAGAAAAGCACATGTATTGGACGGAAACAGGCGAATATTTTATCATGAAATTATATAAGTCAGGAACATCTAAACTACTGAATTGAAAATGAATAGTGATAAATTGCATCACCCCCAGCGATCCCCCCCCAGAATAAAAACACCTCGCGCGTAAAAAAACTGGGTGAGGTGGGTTTGGTCAGGTCGCACCGAAAATTAAAAATCATTCCCCCCCCTTGCCATAACTCGAAGCCTCCGCACCCGCATAGTATTGTTCATCACCGAATACAAAGCAGCGAGACAGTCGAACGCCTCGCCGTCTGCCAAGTTATCACACAAAGAAAGATAATTCTGCTACGGGCTTGTATTTGCGTAATGACATGAAGCGAACTGAATCCAGAGCGATCTGGGACAAAGGAAAGTGTATCAGGTCGAAGCGGCTTGTTATTTCTGGAGCGTCCTGATTGAATCCAGAGCGATCCGGGACAGGTCGAGGGACAGGATAAAGGACAGGTGACACGCAAACGAGTACGCAAAAGGAAACAGCGAAGGAACGCAAATAGGTACGCAAATGATAATGTAGATGGTTATGCAAACAATATCGCAAATGATAATGCAGAATCGAAACAAATAAACGTTGCTTCATAGCGGCCGGGCAGTCTGACTACTGGCATAACTACCGGAAAATTTACGGTAGTTTCGCCAGTAGATATGCCAGCCGTTTTGCCAGTAGTTAACAATTGGTATTACTCTTTTGGTTTCGGAGCAACAAAGCCGATAGGGTTGCGGGGTTTATCAGCCAGTTTCTTTTGTGCCTGTAGCTCGGCCAGCGTCTGGTTAATAAGTTCCAGTTGTACTCGGGTGTCGTCGTTTATGTCGTTATAGTCGGCAAACACTTCTTCGATATACGTTTTGAGTTCCTTCATCTCGTTTTGTAGTTCACATACCGGATCAGTAGGAGGATTAAGCAACATCTGACGAACCGCAACAAAAGCACGCATAATTCCCATATTAATTTGTATCGCTGTCTTTGAGTTGAGAACACTGCTAAGCATAGCAACTCCCAATTCGGTAAACGCATAAGGATTGCGCCGGATACCCATCTTTATAGAATTGGTTATCACAATTTGTGATTTCCAATTTTCCGTTTCTTCATCCGTTAATTGAAACATGAAATCCAAAGGGAAACGGTCTATATTACGTTTAACTGCTTGATTTAAAACTCGTGTTTCTACTCCATACATTTCCGCCAAATCACGATCAATCATTACTCTTTGGCCTCTAATCTCGTAAATCTTACTTTGAATAAGCTCCAGTTGCTCCATACTATTCTACTTTAATAGTGATCGACTTTCCGCAATGCGGGCATGTTATCCCGGCTTCGTTACTCTGGGGCTGCTCAAACAGTTCGGTAACTGGGCAGCCTATTGCGTCCGCTATTCTCAAAAGTATTTCCGTTGATGGATTACCATTAATATGCGTACTTAACGTGACCCTTGATATTCCCATCCTGTCAGCTACTTCAATAACGGACGTTCCATGACGCTTTATAGCTTCCTTAATCATTAATCTATCTACCATAACTATAAATATTAAGTTTTGTGCAAAACTACATATAATAATGAAATGTAAAACGATTGGCTTTCTAAATGATGTTAATTTTAGTATGATGATAATTCTTTTAATTGTATATGTAAAACGATAGGCTTACATTTGCATTATCAAAGTTAAACTAATTGAAACGAAAGCAATATGACAACTTACAATTTATCCCAAATAATGAAAGACGCTCACTCTCTCCGTCGTAATAGCCCTGAGAGATTCGCCACTTTTTCACAGGCGTTAAAAGCCTCTTGGAGCATGGCAAAGTTCCGCAAACAGATCGAAGCTAACCGGGCAGAAACTATTGCTTACCATGAAGCAAAGAAGAGGGAAGCGCAAGAAGTCGCAGCCCGAACCGCTCGTATTGATGCTGAGCGCGCCGAAAGATTAGCTAAACTGAAAGAACAAAAGTATGCCAGTGTTGAGGCTGAATGTGTAGCGTATGGATATGGACGGGGCAATCATTATTCCGATTGGTCGGGTTGGGGTAACTATTGCGGTGATTGATTATTAACCGGGGTGCGGTCAACGCATACCACAAGAACAATATATAATGAAAGCAATCTATTTGACCGGGCTAATAGTAGGCGTTATCCTACTATTTAGCATTGAGGCGGAGACAACCGCACCAAACATTATCGGGCTGGCTTTATGCGTGGCCTCAGCAAATAAACTGAATTTATTCACATCTAATTTATAACATCATGGAAGAACTTATTATTTTGAACGCCGACGGGCAGAACGTAAATCCAAAGAAGATTTTATTTGATAGAGATTGTATCCATCTTGGCAAAGCTAATGGCGGGTATATGAATTGCACCCGGGAAAGCGTTGATACATTGCAAGCCCAGAAATCGGAACTACTAAAAAAAGATCGGCAAGAACATTACGCAGAATGCATGAGTACCGCAAGCGATATAATCCCCATCAGGTTAGCCGGGTTTGAGAACCCATACGATGAACTACATAACCTTTTGATGCAAGCATACAACAATACATTTGCGGCTCAGGCGCTATTTTATCAGGTAATAGGACAACAGGGAGAAATAAACCAACTACACCGGAAGTTGAGGCAAGAACAGCAGGCAAAAGAGTTGGCCTGCGAGTTTATTCAGTCGAACGGATATACAGAAGAGTTTAAACGATTCTGTGAGATGAAGGCCGGAAAAGCACGTGCACAGGAGGAAAGATACGAAGTTAGGCGGTTCGTTGATTGATTAAGTTTGGATTTTATTTTTAACTTTGGCAAGAAAAAGAATATGGCAACTAAAAATAAGAAGATTGAAACAAGATTAGATAAAGAAACGTATGACTTATTAAAAGAGGCGGCGGATAATTTTGAACGCTCTATGTATGCAATGGTGGCTCGTTTTATTTATAGAGGACTCGATGAACTTAACAGGCCTAAAAACGTTCCTCCTGAACATAGGTGTGTTTCATTGTTAGTGAGTGACGAAGTATATAAGAAGCTGGATAAAATGGCAGACGAATACGGCGGAACAATTCCGGATGTCGTTTGGAGTTGTGTTCTTGATACTCTAAAAAGGTTGGAAAAACATAAATAGTAGTTTATAATGTTTCTATGTACTGGATTTATTTCTATCTTTGCATCAGAAAAGAGCGATTATTGAGGGCTAAAAATGTACCGTTTGTCCCTTATTTGTCCCTCGGTAGTTTGAAAATGCTTCTTTTTTATTGATTTTCTGTTAGTTATAAAAATACGGGGTTGACTGGTTTTGACAGCGGGCAGAAATGGTGGGTAAGCATGCAGTGCGTCGGTGATTTGCACTTTAATCTCAGTTATCAAAATTTTATCTGGCGAAACTAATTACGCTCTTGCTGCTTAATCGAATCATAGTAGATTAGCTTAATCCAGGCACCAGGTGCCAGGACGAGACATCACTCGGAAGCTGTTGCTCCGAAGCATTCCGGTTCAGTGGTGCAGTTACATCGGGGATAGTCA
>UMDQ01004242.1_pt1 | contig 42970 bp, 35 predicted proteins | sample 1964531 | NCBI WGS metagenome assembly UMDQ01 (sample SAMEA4835998, study PRJEB28245) | human gut metagenome | biome: gut microbiome; material: fecal sample | place: Denmark | collected 2008
AGTGCAAAGCACGTAGCAATCTGGTATCAAAGGGGTCAAAATATCTTTTGCCCCCAACATCATCATTATAATAAACTGTAAGTGCTCAGAATTGTACCGGTGAAATACGAAACATTTTCGAACACTTACAAACAATTTCACAGAGCCAGCCAAAGCGGCTCTGTAAAGGAGGATTTATGAAAAAGACCAGAAAATTTATACCTTTGTTGTTTTGCTGTTTGTTCATGTGTCTGTTGCTTTTTCCCCAGACTTCAAAAGCAGATTCACTGACTCCTACAGCCCAGGATAATCTAAGCGTGAGGCTAAGACGTTCCTCTGACCTTATTCCTGTTTCCGACGGTTATATGCGTGTATTCAAAAAATCAAACAGTATTGGCATCGAATACTACGATAACAGATTTCAGATTACAGGTAAGAAAGAAATTGCCATGGAGCTTCCTCTGTGGGGCGGCTTCTGTGCCGGATCTGACGGTTATTACCTTGTAGAGGGACAGAATAATACAGCCGAAGACAGCTCCGCTGAGGTCATCCGTGTCATCCGCTATGATACTAACTGGAACCGTAACGGAGCAGCTTCCATCACTAGCAATCCGGATTTATTTGGCGGAGAAGTGCGCTATCCTTTCGATTATGGCTGCGTAGAAATGACAGAGACCAACGGTACCCTTTATATTGTAACTGCACATGAAGGCTATGTGGACCCTTCAGTTGGACAGGGACATCAGGGATTTCTCATGATTGCCGTTGACCAGGCTTCCATGACCGGAAAAATCGTTCGTTCCGACTTATGGCACTCCTTTGCCCAGTACATTAAATCCAATTCATCCAATTTATATGTCCTGGAACAAAGCGAAGGCTCACGCTGCACCAAGCTTTCCAGATATGACAGCACCACTCTTGAGAAAAAGACCATTGAGCTTTTGTCCTACGGCGGTTCCCGTACCTCTGTCTGGGCACTGCCCTGCTACGCAAGCGTAGACGGTATGGCAGTTTCTTCCGACAACGTATTGTGTATCGGAACCACCATTGACCAGAGCAAATATGACAGCGCAGCAAATGATCCCAGCATTCCGCACAACATTTATCTTACCGTCACACCGACCTCCAGTTTTTCAGAAGAGGCAACCTCTTTGAGATACCTTACCAATTACACTGGTGACGGAAAAAGTTTCCTGGGAGTTAAAATCACGAAAATTACAGATGACCGTTTCATGGTTTCCTGGGAAGAATATGAACAGGACAACCCGGATGATGATACCTCTTCAAAATATGAATCCGGCGATGATTCCCTTTCCTCCAGCACACTTCATTATCTGTTTATTGACGGAAAGGGAAATACCATCAGCAAGGAATTTACCACAGCTGCTCCAGTTTCTGATTGTCAGCCGGTTATAAAGGATTCCAAGGTTGTTTACTACGCGTCCAATGAAAATACCGTTAATTTTTACTCCATTGATGCAAATGATGGAAATACCACCAAAAAGATTTATCGTACTGCCGGAGACAATGCCACCTGGGATTTTTCAAATGGAATCCTTACCATTTCCGGACAGGGAGCTATTTCCGTAACAGAAGACGAAAATTACCGTTCTCCGGTTTCTTCTATCGGCGGACAGGTTTTCTATAGTGATACTGCATGGAAATCCATAAAAAATCAGGTAAAGAAAATTGTCATAAAATCAGGCATTACCAGTATTTGCGAAAAAGCCTTTACCAGTCTGCCCGCCTTGAAAGAGGTAGAAGTAGAAAACGGAGTTATCAAGATTGGCGCAAAAGCATTTGCATACTGCAATAACCTGGAAAAAGTCACCCTTCCTGCCAGTATTTCCGTGATTGGGGAGGATATCGTATGGACAGGCTCTTACTGGACCTATGATGGTTCTCATGTGAATTACGCCACCATATATGCCCCCTACGGTTCTGCTGCCATTACTTACGCACAGAAAAATAAGGTTTCCTATGCCTGTGATCTTTCTGGCGCAGCTGTAACCGGAATTAACTCCAAGTACACCTATACAGGCTCTTCGTTAAAACCGAAGCCGACAGTTACCCTTGGAAATAAAAAGCTTACTGCAGATTCCGACTATGAAGTTACCTATAGCAAAAATAAAAATGTGGGAACTGCCACAGTAAAAATTACAGGTATTGGAAATTATTATGGAACTATTACCCGGAATTTCCAGATTGTATCTGCACAAAACACTCCAACTCCGGCTCCTGTTTCCAAAACCTTCAAGGATGCTTATAACACTTACACAGTTAACAAAACCGGTACTTCCGTTACTTTAAAGAAGCCAAATTCCAAGGTGATCATTACCGCCACTATTCCATCTTCTGTAAAAGCCAATGGAAAAACCTATAAAGTAACTGCCATCGCTCCTAATGCTTTCAAAAACTGCCGCAAACTGAAACAGGCAACCATTTCCAAGAACGTTTCCTCTATTGGTTCCGGCGCATTCCAGGGATGCAGTTCCCTGCGCACACTGAAAATTGGTTCCAAAGTTTCCTCCATCGGAGCGAAAGCTTTCTACGATTGCAAGGCTCTTACTTCCGTTACCATACAATCTAAGAAACTCACTTCCGTTTCTGTAGGAAAAAGTGCTTTTGCCAAAGCCGGACGAAACAATTATAAAAAGCTGATGGTTAAAGTTCCAAAGAGCAGGCTTTCCGCTTATAAGAAGCTTCTCAAAGCCAAGGGATTATCTTCAAAAACAAAAGTTACCAAATAATTTGCAGATTTATTTCTAAAAAAGACTATCGCAAAACGAATTTTTATTCGTCAAACGATAGCCTTTTTTTATCCTAATAGCCCTTTTTCCCCTATGCCAAAGGTTCCTTAGACGGCAATCCTGCCTTTCTGGGGTACTTCTTTGCAGTAGGTTTCATCTTCTTTATAACCACAAAAGAGCGATCCATATCCGTGTCCATAAGCGGGAATTTCACTACGTCCTGAACCTTTCCGCCCAGGATTTTTACAGCGTTTTTTGCCTGCTCAAGTTCTTCATCAATCTTGCCGGATTTGTAGGAAATAAAGCTTCCACCCTCTTTTACAAAGGGGATACAATATTCGGAAAGAGTGCTTAAATTAGCTACAGCACGGGAAACGCAGAAATCATATTTTTCCCTGTGTTCCTTTTGTTTGGCGTAATCCTCGGCTCTTCCGTGAACAGCTGTCACAGCTTTTAATCCCAGCATATCAATTACTTCATCCAGGAAATTCACTCTTTTATTTAATGAATCCAAAAGGGTAATTTTCAATTCCGGAAAAGCTATTTTCAGCGGGATTCCAGGAAATCCAGCGCCTGTTCCAATGTCGATTGCGGATTTTCCTGCCAGATTTTTCTGGTCAAAGCATTCCACTTTTACAATGGATAAGCTGTCCAGAAAATGCTTTAAAATAACTTCATCATACTCAGTAATTGCAGTCAGATTCATTACTTTATTTTTCTCTACAAGGTACTCATAATAAGTGATAAACTGCTTCTTCTGTTCCTGGGACAGAGCAATTCCAAGCTCTTCTAACCCGTTCTCAAAGAGGGTTAAATCGTATTCCATATATGTCTCCTTATACCTCAAACTACTTACTTTTTTACTTTTCAGTTGCTAATACACACCGTTTTGCAAGTAATATTACTTGCAGAAAGCCTTTTTCAAACACGCTCTAGCGGCGCTCCTTCCCATACTGCTCCATATAAACCAGCAGAACGGAGATATCCGCCGGTGAAACACCGGAAATTCGTGATGCCTGTCCAATGGAAACAGGTCTGTACAGTTCCAGCTTCTGCCGTGCCTCAATACGCAGGCTCTTTACTTTCTCATAGTCCAGATCCTCTGGAATTTTCTTGGCTTCCAGCTTCTTAAACTGCTCCACCTGCTTCATCTGACGGCGGATATAGCCGTCATATTTAATGTTAATATTAACCTGTTCCTGTACATCCCATGCAAGTTCAGGCCGGTTCTTATCAATAGGGGCTACGTCCTCATAGGAAAGCTCCGGTCTGCGGATCAGTTCTGCAAGGCTGATTCCAGACTTCAGAAGAGTACTTCCCTTGCTTTCCAGAAGGCTCTGAACTGCCTCTGTCATACCCACATTTGTATTCTCCACACGCTGGATTTCTTCCGCTATCAAGCGTTCTTTTTCCACTACTTTTGCATAGGTTTCGTCATCTACAAGACCTGCCTCCCAGCCCTTTTTACGAAGTCTCAGATCCGCATTATCCTGACGGAGAAGCAGACGGTACTCCGCCCGGCTGGTCATCATTCTGTACGGCTCATGATTCTCTTTTGTAACCAGATCGTCAATGAGAACACCGATGTAAGCCTCAGAACGATCCAGGATCAGCTGCTCTTTTCCCAGCACTTCCATGGCTGCATTGATACCAGCGATCAGTCCCTGGGCTGCTGCCTCCTCGTAACCTGAACTTCCATTAAACTGTCCGCCACTGAAAAGACCTTTAATTTTCTTAAACTCCAGCGTTGGATAAAGCTGTCTTGGGTTAATGCAATCGTACTCAATAGCATAAGCATTCTTCACAATTTTTGCATGCTCAAGGCCTGGTACGCTGTGGTACATTTCCTCCTGCACATCTTCCGGCAAAGAGCTGGACATACCGCCAATGTACATCTCATTTGTGTACATTCCCTCTGGCTCAATAAACACCTGATGTCTTTTTTTATCTGCAAAACGAACTACTTTATCCTCAATAGAAGGGCAATAACGCGGACCAGTTCCTTCGATCATACCAGAGTACAGTGGAGAACGATCCAGGTTTGCACGGATGATATCATGGGTAGCCTCATTGGTATAAGTCAGCCAGCAGGATTTCTGCTCGATCTGCACATCCTCCGGATCTGTGGAAAAAGAAAATGGCACTACTCTCTCATCCCCAAACTGCTCTTCCATCTTGCTGTAGTCGATGGTATTTCCTGCAATTCGGGCAGGTGTTCCAGTCTTGAAACGGAAGATTTCAATTCCCAGTTCTTTCAGAGAATCAGTCAGATAATTGGCTGCCTGCAGTCCATTTGGACCTGTATAATTGCTTACATCACCGTAAATACAACGTGCTTTCAGATAAGTTCCAGTACACAAAACTACCGCCTTACAATGGTAGACAGCGCCGGAATACGTCTTCACACCTGTGATCTTGCCATCCTCTACCAGAAGCTTGGTAACCTCTCCCTGGCGGATGGTCAGGTTCTCCTGATTCTCCAACGTCTTTCTCATTTCATTACTGTAAGCCTGCTTATCAGCCTGAGCACGAAGGGAATGCACTGCCGGACCCTTGGAACAGTTCAGCATCTTAGACTGAATAAAAGTCTTGTCAATATTTTTTCCCATCTCTCCACCAAGAGCATCCAACTCACGGACCAGATGTCCCTTTGAACTACCGCCTACATTTGGGTTACAAGGCATCAGCGCAATACTCTCTGCGCTTACCGTAAACATGATCGTATTCAATCCCAGTCTCGCCCCAGCCAGCGCAGCCTCACAGCCAGCGTGTCCGGCACCGACCACTACTATGTCATAATTCTCCTCTAAATTTTTCATTTTTATCTCCTCTATAACACACTCATTCATATATTATCGCGTCCCTCTGCCACTACTTACCCATACAAAACTTACTAAATATCTCATTCACCAGATCTTCCCCAACTTCTTCCCCGGTAATTTTCCCCAAGCTTCCATAAGCAGCCATCAGATCAATGGAAAAGAAGTCTTCCGGCATGCCATCCTCGATGCTCTGTTTTACCATTGCAAGACTCTCTTCTGCCTCTTCCAGTGCCTCTTTGTGACGGGCATTTGTAATATAAACCTCATCGTTAAAAGAAATTTTCCCACTGAAAAACATACTCTTAATGGTATCCGCCAGCTGGGCAATTCCAGTCTCCTCTTTCGCAGAAATCGGAATGAGAGGATGGTTGATTTTCTCCTTTAATGCCTCCATACTCACAGCCGAAGCAAGATCTGTTTTATTGTACAGTACAATTGCTTTTCTGTCTTTCAGCATTTCAATGATTTCTTCATCATTTTCATCAAGCGGTGTAGAGCTGTCTACTACGTATAACACCAGATCTGCACCCTTTGCAACCTCCCGGGCTCTGGAAACACCGATTTTTTCCACCACATCTTCTGTCTCGCGGATACCTGCCGTATCTACAATTTTCAGCGTAATTCCATGAAGGGTAATATACTCCTCCAGAATATCTCTTGTAGTACCCTCAATATCCGTTACAATGGCCTTATTTTCCCCTACAAGAAGGTTTAACAGAGATGACTTACCTGCATTTGGCTTACCCACGATAACCGTCTCAATTCCTTCCCGGATGATCTTGCCATCTGTGGAAGTTTTCAACAGCTCTTCGATGGATTTCTGCTCTTTTTCCACGATTCCATGCAATTTCTGTGGATATCCCTCAAGGCTGATATGCTCCGGATCATCCAGAGCAGACTCGATAAAAGCAATCTCGTAGATCAGGTCGCTTCGAATCTCCTTGATGGTCTTTTGTACAGAACCTTTCAGCTGACTCATGGAGCTTTTCAACGCATATTCATTCTTCGCCTGGATCACATCCATAACTGCCTCTGCCTGGGAAAGATCCAGTCTGCCGTTCAGGAAAGCTCTCTTGGTAAACTCTCCGGGTCCGGCAATCTTGGCGCCGTTTTTCAAAACCGTTTCCAGAACCCGGTTCATGGCATAGACACCGCCGTGACAGTCAATCTCCACGGTATCTTCTCCTGTGAATGTTTTGGGGGCGCGCATAACCATGACCAGAACTTCATCCACCGCTTCTTCTCCATCATAAATATAACCATAATGAATGGTGTGGGTGGGCACTTCTTTAATTTTCTTTTTCCCGCCCTTGGAACGGTAAATGCGGGATATAACGTCCATGGCTTCCGGGCCGCTGATTCGGATGATTCCGATTCCCGAAGCACTCACAGCAGTAGATATCGCTGCAATCGTTGTATTCATGTGATTTCCTCCATGTAAATTACAATCCAAATTATAAACTTAACACATCTTTTGACACTCATATCATTTTATTATACAAAAAAAGTTACTCCAGGGAAAGATATTAAAACAAAAGCATAACGCTTCAGTTCTTCCATCTTTCACCTGGAATAACCTCTTATTCATTCTGCAAATCTTTTATAACACATTCAGATGTTTTATGCAAGATTTACCATCTTTTTAATTTTACAACCACATGACGATACGGCTCTTCGCCCTCGCTAACAGTCTCTACATACTTATTGCCCTGAAGTGCTGAGTGAATGATTCTTCTCTCATATGGGTTCATCGGCTCAAGTACAACTGGCTTTCTGGTTTTCTTAACCTTGTAGGCAATTCCTCTTGCAAGATTCTCCAGAGTCTCTTTACGACGTCTGCGGTAATCTTCTGTATCGAGCTTTACTCTGATATAGTTTGCTTTGCCCTTATTTACAACAAGGCTTGTAAGATACTGAAGGGAATCAAGGGTCTGTCCTCTCTTACCGATGAGAATTCCCATATCCTCTCCTTCAAAAGCAACTTCCAGACAACCGTCATTTGTGTTGTATTTGGAAGTGATCTCCACTTCACCAAGATTCATAGATGCAAATACGTCGCGAAGGAAAACAATTGCTCTCTCTTCCACTTCTTTGATCTCTGCCGGATCTGTGATGATCTCAACAGGTTTGGACTGTTTCGGCTTCTCTTCTCTTGGCTCTTTCGGCATTTTTTCTTTTGCCGGTTTTTCTTTTACAGGACGCTCCTTAAAAGGTTTCTCCTTCGGCTGGCGCGGCTGTTTTTCTTTTGGCTCTTTAAAAGGCTTTGGCTCTTTCGCCTCTTTTACAGGTGCTTTTTCTTTCACCGGTTCACTCTTTGGTGCCGGTTTCTCAGCTTTTACAAAAGGTTTGGCAGGCTTTCTATTCTGCTCTTCCTTAATCGCATCCACTTTAACAGTATCAACGATTTCCTGTATCTCATCCTCTTCAGAAACTGTATTGATCTTGCGTGCTTTAATGATTGCCGGTTTGCTTCCGATGCCAAAAAATCCGGAACTACCTTCAGAAACCACTTCAATTTCCAGCTGATCACTGGAAACACCTAATTCGATGCACGCCTTGGTGATTGCTTCATTTTTCGTTTTTGCTGAAAACTGGATAAACTCCTCCATCTATGAAACCCTCCGTTCCCGACAACAATTACTTCTTCTTGTTTCTCTCGTCAAAATCCCTGACCATATTTGCTTTTGCTGTAATACTTCCAGGTTTTGCATTTCTTGCATTCTGGTAGGATTCCTCTACTTTTCTGGCTCTCTCTTCTGCGTTTGTGTTACTGGAACCTTTATCAATCTTGGTATTGATATTCTTAGTAGACTGGTTTGCCTGATTGGTGATCTTCTGCGGCGGAAGTCCTTCTTTCGTACGCTGTTTCTCCATCTTCTTCATGTTCTCGTTTACCAGATCATTGATATCCATCTTATCAAGATGACGATTGATAAACCACTGCTGAACACTTCTTACAACCGCACTTGCAATCCAGTAAATACCAAGACCTACCGGGAATGTGAAACAGAATACTGCTGACATAAGCGGCATAACCGTATTCATAGTCTTCATGGAAGCCTGCATCGTATCAACAGCTCCTTCAGCAGATGAAGTAGCCTGTGGCATAAGCTTATAGTTCAGTACCTGAGTCGCCCATGCAAGAATAGGAATCAGAAGTGCAGCGATTGCCAGTGCAATAGATGCTCCCTCAAAAGCAGCCTTAATGTAGTTCAGAGGCTGATCTGCAATGTTTAATCCACAGAAATTCTGCATTTTGGAAATTTCTGCAGACGTGGTGTTAATGGTATCTGCAAATCCCTTAAACTGATCCATTGATGCAAGATCTTTCCACTGAGATGGAGATAATGCATAAAGGAAATCGATGACAGAATTACTGGTCGCTTTTCCGTTATCCAGCGCCAGCTGTACACGAGTCATCTTATTGTCTGTGATAAAGCTCTGGATCAGGTCTGTGTAGCCACTTACGCTTGTGATCTGATCAACAAGGCCTGTGAAAACATTCTTTACACTGCCAACATAACCAGGAATTTTGTAAATAACCTTCCATAATGCCATCAGGACAGGAAACTGGATCAACAGCTGCACACAGCTGCCGGTAGGTGAAACACCGTATTTCTGATATACAAGCTGAGTTTCTTCCTGCATTTTCTGCACGGACGCCTGGTCTTTTTTATCTTTGTATTTCTTCTGTATCTTCTGAAGCTCAGGCTGCATAACAGAGCTTAACTTAGAAAACTTCTGCTGTTTAACCTGCAATGGTGTCATCAGTGCATAAATAATAATACTGAAGATAATGATACAAAGACCCAGGTTCTGAATACCCACCAGATCAAGAACTCTGTAAATCCCGTCCATGATCCAGCCCATAATAGAAGCAACCTGTCCAATAATCGGGACACTGCTCTTCGTTAATAAAATCATATCCAAGTTTGTTTCCTCCTAGGCTTTTTCGGTGTAACTATTCAATTGTCAAAGTTTGAGTTTTTGTGCTGAAAATCAGTTTAAAGTGTCATTTATTGTACACCATCTGTTTCAGTACAGTTTATGGCACAGGATCGTATCCTCCATGTGAAAAAGGATTGCAGCGCAAAATTCTCCACACTGCAAGAAGCCCGCCCTTTAACGCACCATATTTTTGAATTGCTTCTAAACCATATTGAGAACATGTGGGAATATAAGGACATTTTGTTCTCTTCATCGGCGATATATATTTCTGATAGAGACGAATCATATGAATCATGATATTCCTTGGACTAAATCTGCTCATGATAATTTCTCCTGCAAATCTGTTTCAATATTGCCGCTCCTTTACCGAACCAACAATACTGCCCAAATACCGTTTAATCTTCCACATGAAGCTCAGCCTCACGGCGGATCTTCATTCTGCCTGCAAGATGCATAAGCGCACTCTCAATCTCCTGATAGGACTTGTCCTTTGCATTTGGTCTTGCGACCACTACAATGTCCAGTCCCTGACGGAAGGATCTTTCATTCAGGCGGTAGCTCTCTCGTATCAGTCTGGTGACTCTGTGGCGTACCACACTATTCCCAACTTTTTTACTTACAGATATTCCCAGACGATTCTCCATGTGCCTGTCATGGTTCTCAAGCACATACATCACCAGATACCGATTTGCCTGTGATGTTCCTTTTCGGTATACCCTTTGGAATTCGTTATTTTTCTTTAAGGAGTCTGAGTATTCCATCTGATTCTCCTTTATATGATATTGAAATAATTATTTCTGTATAGAAGAAAAGACCACAGTAACTGCGGTCTTAACGGTCTTAAGCAGATAACTGCTTTCTTCCTTTTAATCTTCTGGCAGCTAATACTTTACGTCCGCCTTTTGTGCTCATACGAGCTCTGAAGCCATGGACTTTCGCTCTAGATCTTTTTTTCGGCTGAAATGTCATTTTCATAGGTAAAGCACCTCCTTTATCTATATGGAATTTAAAATTATTAACCTAATCAGAACATCATTTCAATTATATTCATAAATGGCATTCTCGTCAAGTAAAAATTCTTGCTTTCCTAGAATTTTTTATATCCACAAAGTTTTCCACACTGTGCATAACCTGTCATTTTGAAAAGGTTTACGTAACATTATCCACATTTTGTGGATAACTTGTGGATAACCTGGGGATTATCAGCAAAAATATCCACTTTTGACTGTTGATTTTAACGCATATGTCACAAAAAACAGTATATTTCGAGGGGATTCGACAGTGGATAGAGTTATACACATAATTTTTCATTATTGAAACCCGCAAAACCATGTTATGGTAACCAGAATAGTTATCAACCTTTTTATCCACATTTATCCACACACAAAATGTTGATAACTTTCCAGTTTATTCACAAGATATCCCCCATTTTTTTCCTGGAATTTTTTTATTATCCACTGCAATTTTTTCAAATTGTGGATGTTTTGTGGACAATTCTGCACTTTTCCCCAGTTGTTTTTCCTATTTTCACGTCCAGTACAACATTTTCCCACCCACATCCCCATCCTTTTACGACAATCCACAGCAGTTCTGATTTTTTCTCAGGATGTGCATACTTTTCCACATAAATTTCCTATATAAATAAGATTTTGTCGTTGCGAAAAGACAGGATTTATTATAATATATATAAGGATATTTATGTCCGTTTATCAAAATACCAGTAAAATTCCGGTATATTTAGCCTGCCACACCCTAATTTCCTGTTTCCAGCTGGTATTTTGATAAACGGACATGTCGCCGACGGACGGCATCATTTAATATAAGAAACAATCAGATGTGTACGGGAGGAAAAAATGAGCACAGTAATAGAAAAATGGGATGAAATCCTGGGAATTGTGAAAAAGGAGCACGATCTTTCCGATGTTCGATTCGACACATGGCTGAAACCCCTGAAGGTTTATGATGTCAGTGGAAATGTAGTTACCATCGTCGCTTCCGACCAGGTGCGATTAAGCTACATTAATAAGAATTACAAACTGCCTCTGCAGGTTACCATAAGCGAAGTTACCGGAATGACCGACTGCGAAGTGAAATTTATCCTTCCAGAAGACGTCCCGGCGAAGAAATCCATTTCCGACGCTGCACCTGATCAGGACAACCGTTTTAAGGCCAGATGTGAAGAAGCAAATCTGAACCCCAAATATACATTCAATACTTTTATCGTGGGCAGCAACAACAAACTGGCTCAGGCTGCAGCCCTGGCAGTAGCGGAATCTCCGGGAAATACGTACAATCCGCTGTTTATCTATGGTGGTGCAGGACTTGGCAAGACCCATCTTATGCATTCCATCGCCCACTTTATTATTGAAAATGATGATAACAGTAAGGTTCTCTATGTTACAAGTGAAGAATTTACCAATGAGCTGATCGAGACCATCCGTAATGGAAATAACACCGCCATGAGTAAATTCCGCGAGAAATACCGTAACATTGATGTCCTTCTCATTGATGATATTCAGTTTATTATAGGAAAGGAATCCACGCAGGAGGAATTTTTCCACACCTTCAACAGCCTTTACAGTGCAAACAAACAGATTATCATATCTTCCGATAAACCGCCGAAGGATATGGAAATTCTGGATGAGCGTTTCCGTTCCAGATTCGAATGGGGACTGATCGTGGATATTACTCTGCCGGATTACGAGACCAGGATGGCCATTCTTCATAAAAAAGAAGACATGGACGGCTACAATGTAAGCGAAGATGTTATCAAATATATTGCAAATAATATCAAATCCAACATCCGTGAGCTGGAAGGTGCCTTCAATAAGGTAGTTGCTTATGCAAAACTGGAGAAAAAAGAGGTTACCCTTGAACTTGCCGAGCAGGCTCTGAAGGATATCGTCGCACCGAATGAAAATAAACAGATTACTGCAGACTACATTATTTCTATGGTAGCAGAGCATTTTAATGTAAGTACTGCCGATCTTTGTGGAAATAAAAGAAGTTCCAAGATCGTGATGCCAAGACAGGTGGCAATGTATCTTTGCCGTGAAATTCTGGCGATCCCGCTGAAAAATGTAGGACAGTATCTTGGAAATCGCGACCACACTACCGTTATGCACGGAGTAGAAAAGATCGAAAAGGAGCTCCAGAACAACGAACAGCTCCAGAACACCATTGATACATTAAAGAAAAAAATTAATCCACAAACTTAACACATTTTTTCCACATTTCATGTGTATAAGATGTTGACATTATGTGTATTAATGTGAATAACTTTTGGCGACAAAATCGCTTATGTGGTTTTACACAGGTTATTCACACTCTAAACCAATGCTTTTACACGAAGTTATCCATACCCGAAACCCTTTTATTCACTGGGCGGAAGTGAGTTTTTCACATATTCACACCCCCTACGGCGGATACGGCGGATATCTTCTTAAATATATTTAATGAAAAACCCATTTTCTCCAGAAAGGAAGTTATACACATTATGAAAATCATTTGCTCCAAAAGTAACTTGTTGAAGAGCGTCAGCATTTCCTTAAAAGCTGTACCATCCAAAACAACTATGCCAATTCTGGAATGTATTCTGATTGATGCAACAACAAATCAGATCAAATTTACTACTAATGACATGGAACTTGGAATCGAAACCATTGTCGAAGGTACTATAGAAGAAAAAGGAATGGTTGCCCTGAATGCGAAAATCTTTTACGAGATCATCAGAAGACTTCCAGACAACGATGTTACCATTAAAACTGATGAAAAATTCGCTGCAACTATCACCTGTGAGAAAGCAAAATTTAATATTCCTGGAAAATCAGGAGAAGATTTCGCATATCTTCCTATGATTGAAAGAGATGAACCATTAACTATCTCTCAATATACATTAAAGAATATGATTTATCAGACAATATTCTCAATTGCAGTCAACGATAACAACAAATTAATGACTGGTGAGCTGTTTGAAATTAAGAATAATTGTCTGAAAATTGTCTCCCTGGATGGACACCGTATTGCAATCCGCAAAATGCCTTTGAAGAAAGACTATTCAGACCGCAAGGTTGTGGTTCCAGGTAAGACTCTTAACGAGATCAGTAAGATTTTATCCGGAGAAATGGATGACGTAGTCAGCATTTTCTTTACCAATAATCATATTTTATTTGAATTTGACCAGACTATGGTAGTTTCCCGTCTGATCGAAGGGGAATATTTCCGTATTGACCAGATGCTTTCCAGCGATTATGAGACCAAACTTTCCATTAACAAAAAAGAATTTCTGGATTGTATCGACCGTGCTACACTTCTTGTAAGAGAAGGAGATAAGAAACCGATCATTATCCACATTACAGATGGCAGCATGGAGCTGAAGATTGATTCTGCAATGGGTTCCATGAACGAGGATATTGATATTGAGAAAGAGGGAAAAGATATTCTGATCGGATTTAATCCCAAGTTCCTGATCGATGCACTGAAGGTTATTGATGATGAGACCATCGACATTTACCTGGTAAACCCGAAAGCACCTTGCTTTATCAGAGATGAGGAAGAAACTTACACGTATCTGATTCTTCCGGTTAACATAAATCAGAACCAGGCAAGATAATGACACTTGCCACAGAGAGAAACGTAACAGACAATTGGAAGAGTATGGAAGTGAACACGGACTGCCAATAATGGCTGGAGACAGTCTGGAAAACGAATTGCAGTCGTGATGCCAGAAGAGTGGAGGCAGAAAATTGGAAATCAGAATCAGAGATGAATTTATCAAACTTGGCCAGGCACTGAAACTTGCTGAACTTGTATCAGACGGTGTTGAGGCAAAATATGTGATCAACGACGGACTTGTAAAAGTAAATGGCGAAGTAGATACCAGAAGAGGCCGCAAGGTTTATGGCGGTGACGTTATTTCCTATAATGGCCAGGATGTGAAGGTTCTGTCCGGAAACGAGTAAAATGGCTTATATTGAATCCATAAAATTAAGCAATTTCAGAAATTACGAATCGCTGGAACTTTCTTTTGACAAAGGAACTAATATTTTTTATGGGGATAATGCACAGGGAAAAACCAATATCCTGGAGTCTGTGTATCTGTGCGGAACCAGCAAATCCCATAAAGGAAGCAAAGACCGGGAGATTATCCGCTTTGAACAGGATGAAGCCCATATCCGCATGATGGTGGGAAAAGATTCCATGTCTTATAAGATTGACATGCACCTTCGGAAAAATAAGGCCAAGGGCGTGGCAATCAACGGGCTTCCCATAAAGAAGGCGAGAGAGCTTCTCGGTGTGGTGAATCTGGTTTTCTTTTCCCCGGAGGATCTGAATATTATCAAAAACGGTCCGGGAGAGCGACGAAGATTCATGGACGCGGAGCTTTGTCAGCTGGATAAACTATACCTCACAGATCTTGCCGGATACAATCATGTTCTGAATCAGAGAAATAAGCTGCTGAAGGATATGTATAAGCGACCGGATCTTGGAGCGACTCTGGATGTATGGGATATGCAGCTGGTAAATTATGGCCGTAAGATCATTGGCAAAAGAAGAGAATTTGTGGAGTCCCTTAATGAGATCATTAAGGAAATTCACAGAAATCTTACCGGCGGTATTGAGAATATAGAAGTGATATATGAACCAAGCGTGGAGAGTGAGGCTTTGGAAGAGAGCCTTTTCCGCAACAGAGACCGGGATCTTCGGATGAAAATGACTTCGTCCGGACCTCACAGGGATGACCTAATGGTGGCTGTGAACGGAATTGATATCCGCAAATATGGTTCGCAGGGGCAGCAGAGAACAGCAGCCCTTTCCCTGAAACTTTCGGAGATTTATCTGGTGGAGAAGATCATTCATGATAAACCAGTTCTGCTTCTGGACGATGTCCTTTCGGAGCTGGACAGCAGCCGTCAGAATTATCTTCTTGAGAGTATTCATGATATTCAGACCATGATCACCTGTACTGGTCTGGATGATTTTGTCAGTCATCAGTTTACGATCAATAAAGTGTTTCACGTTGTGGCAGGGCATGTGTATCAGCCGATAGGGGGTCCTGCAGATAAATAAGCTTGCGAAGTAGTATGCGATATGCTAAACTGGCATTAACTATGGAAAGTTGGTGAAAAATTTGGACAAAGAGGAATTTCGGGTTAAACTTGAAGAGATTAACCATTTAGTAGAACAGAAAGACTATAAGGGAGCCATGAATGTTGTAGACAGCATTGACTGGCGCCGTGTGAAAAATGTTCGTACCCTTTGTGTGGTTGGTGAAATCTATGCTGCCAATAAACGCTATGAGGACAGCAAGGAAATTTTCCTGCTGGCTTATCACAGAGCCTCCATTGGTAAGAACATTCTTTATCGTCTTGTAGAAGTTTCCCTGAAGCTGGGACAGGTTTCCGAGGCAGTGGAATTTTATCAGGAGTACAGGGAAGTTGCGCCAAATGATAATACGCAGTACATCCTGAAATACAAGATCCTGAAAGTAAAAAAGGCTCCTCTTGCAGAGCAGATCAAGGTTCTGGAGGATTATAAGGAGAAAGAATTTACCGAAAAATGGTCTTACGAGCTTGCCAAACTGTACTATCAGGATGGTGACAAAGAGAAATGTCTGGAGCTTTGCAACGAGATCATTCTCTGGTTCAACGAGGGTAACTACGTGATGAAGGCTATGGACCTGAAACAGCGTATGGGTGCTCTTACTGGCGCGGAGAAAGAGCGGTATGAACAGCAGTTTGTACCGAAGCTTCTGAAACCTGAGGAAGCAGATACCATCAAGGAAGAAGAGAAAGCACCGAAAGCTGAGAACCAGGGAAGCGAATCTATTGAAAGTATTCAGATCAAGAGCGAGGATCTGGATGGCGTAGAGAGTCTTCAGGATAAAATTTCCAAAGGACTTCGTGACATCTTTGGAAGCCGTAAGATGGATGAAATGGAAGACAGCATTGTTTCCACTGAGCAGACGAAAGAGGTTCAGGAAGAAATGCTTCGTGATCCGGCTTCTGAGAAAGAATATGAAAGTGTACCGGAGCTGGAGCCTGAAACTGGCAAGGTGAAAGTGGAGAATACCAAGGAGAATGTTGCTGAAGAATCTGTGAGTACAGCAGATGAGACTGCGGAGGAATCAGCAGAAGCAGTTTCCGAAGAGAATACAGAAGGTTTAGAGAATGCAGATCGTTCAGAGTCTGCAGAAGAGAAGAACGCATTTTCCACAGAAACAGAAACACCTGTTGAGAACCTGAAAATGCCTACACTGAATATTCCGGATTCTATGAAGAATATGGTACCGGAAGAGATTGAGGTTCCCAAGGCGCCTGTACAGAATAACCTTTTCAGTGATGAGGCTGATGCTGCGGAGAAAATGAAAGACGAGAAACCTGCATTTGATTTTTCAAATTTCAATCTGGAGGATACGATTCTTGCTGCTGCTTCTGCACAGGGAATTGAAATTCCGGATGAGAAGGTAGATGAAGAGAAAGTTCAGGAAGAAAATAAAGAAATTGTAGAAGCTGCCCAAGAAATATCTACGAAACCTCAGAATGCTGTAAAAGAAGAAAAGGCAGAGGATATTCCAGAAGAAGAGGAAGTTATCACTGAGGACGAGGAAGAAATCGAGCCAGAACCAGAGCAGAAAAAGCCGGTTGTAGAGCTTGAGGAAGAGGAATTCCTTTCCGAAGAGGATCTTCAGGCTGCTGAGGATGAGTTTATGAATGGCCCGGCAGGTCATAAGGAGAAAGAAGAGCCTTCTGATGATTCCATGTCTGAGGATGAATTTATTGCCAAGCTTCTCAGAGAGAGCATTGGAGAAGAAGAGGATGAGGATATGCCTCCAGCTGCAGATGATGTGGTTGAAACGGAAGATGCAGAGGAAGAACCGGAAGATTCTGAGGACGAAAACTTTGATTTTGATGAGGATGAAGAGGAAGAAGAGTCTTCTGAATCTCTTTCCGAGGAAGAAGAACTGGAACAGTTTATCGATTCTATTCAGCCAAAGGATAAGAGAAATCCATGTGACATTGTGCCAAGAGAGAAATCACTTACCGATGATGAGAAGAAGTTGTTTACATATTTTGTAAAGGTTCCGGGAATGCGGGAACAGCTGATCAGTGCACTTTGCGATGTGCAGATGGCAGCGGCTGATAAGACCTCCAAGACTGGAAACGTGATCGTCATGGGTGGGAAAGAAACTGGTAAGACAAGACTGATCGCAAGTCTGATTCCGGCAATCTGTAAAGAACTGAATCTGCCGGCTTCCAAGGTGGCTTATGTGTTTGCCGATCAGCTGAATGAGATGGATATTACAAAAGTAATCGGTAAACTTAGCGGTGGTTTCCTTGTCATTGAGAATGCTAATCAGCTGACACAGGAAACGGTGGATATTCTGGATAAGGCTATGGAGTTCCGCACAGACGGACTTACTGTGATCATTGAGGATGAGAAGATTGGAATGCGTAAGCTGATTGCAAAATTCCCGAAATTTGCCAAGAAGTTTACATCCATGATCAACATTCCGGTATTTACCAATGATGAACTTGTAAACTTTGCAAGAGTTTACACCAAGGAAAATGGTTACAAGATCGATCAGATGGGAATGCTTGCATTGTATAATCTGATCGGTGTGAACCAGAAAGAAGACCAGCCTATGAACATTGGCGCAGTTAAGGAAATGCTTGACGCAGCAATGGCGAAATCCCAGGGCGGACTTTTGAAATTTAATAAGAAAAAGAGAGTAGACCGTGATGGATTTACGGTTCTTTATGAGAAAGATTTTGCAAAATAAGTAATAGGGGAATTGCAGACAGCTGCCTAGTACATCGTTTCGTAAATAACTATACCAATCGCGTAGGATGTGGATTCGAGTGTGCAGGTATAAAAACGCAGGCGTAGCGGGCTACGCCGAGGCTTTTATACCTGTGCAATCGGATTCACAGACAAGTGAGTGGTATAGTTATTTCGAAAACGATGTACTAGATTGTGTGATTTGCAGATAATGATTAAATAATTTAAAAGAAAGAGGAAATTAATATGACCAGACCTTATTTAGGAAATCCGAAATATACCATTGAAGTTCTTCAAAAGTATAATTTTGCTTTCCAGAAAAGGTTTGGTCAGAATTTTCTTATCGATACCCATGTTCTGGAAAAAATAATCGAGGCTTCCAAGATCACCAAGGATGATTTTGTCCTGGAAATCGGACCGGGTATTGGAACCATGACCCAGTATCTGGCTGAGGCAGCCAGAGAAGTGGTGGCTGTAGAGATTGATAAGACACTGATCCCGATTCTGGAAAATGATACTTTGAAAGACTGGGATAATGTGACTGTGATCAACGAGGATATCCTGAAAGTTGATATTGCGGCGCTGGCACAGGAGAAAAATGGGGGTAAGCCTATCAAGGTGGTTGCAAATCTGCCTTATTATATTACTACACCAATCATCATGGGACTTTTTGAAAACCATGTTCCTATTTCTTCCATCACCATTATGGTACAGAAGGAAGTGGCAGACAGAATGCAGGTTGGTCCTGGAACAAAGGATTACGGTGCTTTGTCCCTGGCTGTTCAGTATTATGCCAGACCGCAGATCATTGCGAATGTTCCGCCGAACTGTTTTATGCCAAGACCGAAGGTGGGAAGTGCTGTTATCCAGCTTGTGAGATACGAAGAGCCGCCCGTGCAGGTGGAGAATGAGAAGCTGATGTTCAGGCTGATCAGGGCATCTTTTAATCAGAGAAGAAAAACATTGGTAAACGGACTGAAGAACTCCCAGGAGCTTGATTTTTCAAAAGAGGAAATTGAGAAAGCTATGGCAGAGACCGGAATTCCGGTAAATGTGCGAGGCGAAGCGCTTACGTTAGCAGAATTTGCTGATCTTGCGAACGTATTTAATAAATTGAGATAGATATCAAGAACGGGGCGTGAGCCTCGTTCTTGATATCTTAGGATTATTTTGCAGCGTAGCGTTGCGGCTTCTGCAATCCTTCACATGTTCGAAACTGATTTACTGCATAAATCTCATACAAATAAAAATCACCCGGTGGCTAGACGGGTGATTTTTATTTTGTCTCAAATATATTTTTTAAAAGGAAGGAGAGTCAATCACTTTTGGGTGACTGACATATGAAAAAGAAATTTTATAAAAATAATGTTGGCTGTTATTATTTTTATGCTGTTAGTATATCGGGAAAGTTTGAAAGAATCGTGTTTATCTTATGAAAAATTAGTGAACGAATTTGAAAAGATTTGTAACTCTCTGGAAAATGGGCTGTTTTTGGAGATTAGTTAAAAAAAAATTATAAAGTTTTTAGATACATTTTACAAATAAAAGGAAAAGGTGTAGTATAATGGGCTGGAATCTGGAGGAAGATTTATTTCCGATATTGATTAAAATTCAGAAGAAAATTACTTGATATGAGGAAATCAGATCATAAATATGGCCAGATTCCAGCAGTTTGTGAACAGAATATTAACTATTGCTGGTCAGAATATGAACAGCAGCTATTTAATTGTTACTGGAGAGATTTTGAACAGATGACATTTAATCGTTACTGGGCAAGTCTTGAACAGTAACATTCAATCAGGAGGTAATTATCATGATAAAAATGAAAAAATCAGCAGCACTTATTCTTGCAGGAGTCCTTGCCTGTTCCATGCCGATGCCGGTTATGGCATCCAGTGATACAGAAGTGGTAGAAAGTCTTCTGGACAGTGGAATTGATTTTCTTGCTTCTGACCCTGGAAAAGCAGTAGACATTATTATGTATGCCAAGGATCTTGTAGACCAGCAGAATATCACAGATGACCAGGTACGAAGTGCTGTAACTCAGGCAGCAGACCATTTTGGTGTATCTCTTTCTGATTCAGATGTAGATTCCCTTGTTTCTGTAGTACGCAAGGTTCTGGATGCAAAAATTGACGAAGATGCTCTTAGAAGCGATGTAAATTCTGTATACAGTAAGCTGCAGGATATGGGAGTTACAAAGGATGATGCCAAAGGTCTTGTGTCGAAGTTAATCGAATTTGTAAAAGGATTATTCGAATGAGAAATGTAAAATGTACAAAATGTATAACTTTACCAAATTAAAGTAAAGATGCAAATGTGGTAAATTTATAAAAAAGGAGGAAAATGAAAGAAGAAATTGTGCAAATAAAACAAATGTTCATTATTCGTTTACAATTTGCATGTATTTTGTTCATAAGTATCTGATACTATATAATCAGTTCGAAAGAACATACACAGAAGACGTTGTAATGACACCATTACACATAAAATTTTTTCATAATAATCGCCCCGGCAGCTACTGCCGGGGCACTCCTCGTTTTAGAGCGTATTTGAAAAGCATTCCTGCAATCAGCACGCTCTGGAGCGTATTAAAAAAAGCATTCCTGCAATCTGTACGCTCTGGAACGTGTTTGAAAAAGGCTTTCTGCAAGATATGCGTCATAATTTGTGGGAGAATTTGTCTGAATATGCCGCTCTTTAAACGCCAGATCTTAAACTCTGACGCTTAAAGAGCGGTGTTTTTTCGAATGTACATTCCAAAATTTATTTGCAACGAATAAGCGGTGTGCTATAATGAAGCAAAAACAGGGGTAAAGGAGTCTAGGTCATGGCAGAGACAATGAAAGATTACGAAGCAGAACTTGAAGCTTCTTTTAAGAAAATTGAAGAAGGCGACATTCTCACAGGAACAGTTGTGAGTGTAGATGATAAAGAAATTATTGTAGATTTAAAATATTACGCAGAAGGCATTATCCCGGTAGAAGATTACAGCAGAGAGCCGGGCTTTAACGTTAAAGAAGAAGTACACCCTGGAGATGAAGTTTCCGCCACAGTTGTAAGAAAAGACGATGGAAACGGCAACATCCTTTTATCCAAAGTTGAGGCTACTGACGTCCTGGCTTGGGACAAATTAAAAGAGCTGAAAGCCTCCGGAGAGGTTCTTGATGTAGTGGTAAAAGGTGTAGTAAACGGCGGCGCAGTTGCTTATGTAGAAGGTGTGCGCGGCTTTATCCCGGCATCCAAGCTGGCTTTGAATTACGTAGAAGATGCCAACGAATATCTGAACAGACACATCCAGGTTCAGGTAATCGATGTCAATAAAGAGGATAAAAAACTGATCCTTTCTGCGAAAGAAATTTTAAGGGAAAAAGCAGAAGAGGAAAGAAAGAATAAAATTTCCAATATCCAGCCAGGCTTTGTAACAGAAGGAATCGTAGAAAGCCTTCAGCCATACGGCGCATTTGTAGATCTTGGAAACGGCGTATCCGGACTGGTACATATTTCCCAGATTTGCGAAAAGAGAATCCGTAAACCATCCGAAGTTCTTGCTGTTGGAGATAAGGTGAAAGTAAAAGTGACTGCAGTGAAAGATGGAAAACTGAGCCTGAGTATCAAAGAAGCGACTGATATGATGGCAAAAGAAGTGGAAGAAGAGGAAATAGAAATCCCACAGTCCGGAGAAGAGGCAACCACATCTCTGGGATCTTTATTTGCAAATATTAAACTGAATTAATATAAAGTGCAGATTTGGACGATTAAGACAATCGCCCAAAAAGAAAATCTTCTGTAGAGCGTGTTTGAAAAGTAGACCCGAAATAAAAGACTCTGTTTACAGATGAAAGGTGTGCAGAGGTCAGCTGAATTTTGGAAGGAAGAATGTGAATGAAGAATCAGAAAGTATTTGTAATGGGACATAAGAATCCAGATACGGATTCCATTTGTTCCGCAATTGCTTACGCAGATATCAAAAACAGAACCACCCAGACTAAGCGTTATATTCCAAGACGCGCCGGTCAGATTAATGAAGAGACCCAGTATGTACTGAATCGTTTTGGCGTACAGCCCCCGGCTTATCTGGGAAATATCGGAACGCAGGTAAAAGATATGGATATCCGTCCAAAACCGGATGCAGACCGTACCATGTCCCTGAAAAATGCCTGGGATATGATGCAGAATAAAGGCATTGTGACCCTTCCCATCTGTAACAGCGAGGATGAGCTGGAGGGAATTGTAACAATCGGCGATATTGCTGATGTTTACATGGATACCAAGGACAGCTATCTTCTTTCAAATGCCAGAACTCAGTATAACAAGATCAGGGATACTCTTGACGGTGAAATTGTAGAAGGAAATGGTCACGGCTATTTTACCAAAGGGAAAATCCTTATTGGAACTGCTGATCCGGAGGTGATGAAGAACTATATCGAAGAAAATGATATGGTTATTCTTGGAAACCGTGAGGAAGATCAGTTAAAGGCAATAGAACTGAATGTAAGCTGCATTATTGTAGGAATGAGTATTCAGGTAAGTGAGAAGGTAATAAAGAAAGCTCAGGAGAGACAGATCATCATTATCTCTTCTCCATATGATACCTACACAATTGCCCGCATGATCAACCAGAGTATTCCGGTAAATTATGTGATGAAAAAAGATAATCTGGTAACTTTCAACACTGAGGATTTCACAGATGATATCCAGGATGTTATGATCAAGCACCGCCATCGTGCATTCCCTGTTATCAATAAGCGGGGAAAATGTGTGGGAACCATTTCCAGACGAAATTTCCTTGACATGCACAAGAAACAGGTAATTTTGGTAGATCATAATGAGAAAGACCAGGCTGTTGATAACATTGAGAAGGCAGAGATTCTGGAGATCATTGATCATCATAAGCTTGGTTCTCTGGAAACTATGAAGCCGATTAATTTCCGAAATGAGCCAGTTGGATGTACTGCGACAATCCTTTATCGGATTTATGACGAGCAGCGACTGGAGATTCCGCCTAAGATCGCAGGACTTCTCTGTGCAGCCATTATTTCCGATACCTTAATGTTCCGTTCCCCAACCTGCACCCAGCAGGACAAGATCGCAGCAAGTGCGCTTGCACTGATCGCGGACATTAAGATTGAAGATTTCGCAAGAGAAATGTTCAAGGCTGGAAGCAATCTGAAGGATAAAGCACCTGAAGAAATTTTCTATCAGGATTACAAGAAATTTATTGCAGAAGGAAATGTGGCTTTTGGTGTTGGACAGATCAGTTCCATGGACGAGGAAGAACTTCAGGAGATCAAAGTTCGCCTGAAACCATTTATGGTAAGCGAGTGCGGACGCCATGGAATCACCCGTGTTTACTTTATGTTAACCAATATTATGGACGAGTCCTCAGATGTAATTTATTACGGCGAGGGCAGCGAGGAAATGGGAAAAATCGCATTTCAGCAGGAACCGGAGGATAAGTGCTTCCACCTGAAAGGCGTGGTTTCCCGTAAGAAACAGATGATCCCGGCTATGATGGAAGCCGCACAGATCATGGCAAATGACTTTAACTGATAATAAAGATTTTCCCGGCAAAGAGGCTGTTAAAAGCTACTGCTCACAAAGTGAAAAGTAACGCAGAAGGTTCTTTGCACGGGAAATTTTCACATAAAAGAGGAGCAAAAATATGGCAAAACAGACCTGGAAACCAGGCAATATGCTTTACCCGCTTCCTGCTGTAATGGTCAGCGTTACAGACGGCGAGGGTAATGATAATATAATAACAGTAGCGTGGGCTGGCACCGTGTGTACCAACCCGCCAATGGTAAGCATCTCCGTCCGTCCCACCAGATTTTCTTACGATATGATCTGCAAGACAAAGGAATTCGTTCTGAACCTTACCACAGAAGAGCTTGCATACGCCACCGATTATTGTGGCGTGCGGTCCGGCAGAGAGGTTGATAAATTCCAGGAGCTTCATCTTACCAAAGAAAAGGCGGATCATGTGAAAGCACCAATGATCGGTGAATCTCCTGTAAATATTGAATGTAAAGTTAAGAAAATTGAGAAGCTTGGTTCTCATCACATGTTCCTTGCGGAAGTAGTTGCAGTGCATGCGGACGAAGCCTATATGGATAAAAATAATAAATTTCAGCTGAATCAGTCAAAACTGATGGTATATTCCCATGGAGAATATCTGGGACTTGGAAAGAAACTGGGCACCTTTGGATATAGCGTAAAAAAAGGAAAAAAGCATAATCAGAAACTTAAAAATCACCCATTAAAAAAACGAACCCAGTAACAATTTTTTTACGAACTCAGTAACAATTTTTTAATGTGATGTCAGTAACAATTTTTTTATGTGATTGCAATAATGGCTCTTATGTGTTATTATTTAAAGGAGTATCGAATGAAAATGAATAATATAACATTAATTGGAATGCCCGGTGCAGGTAAAAGCACACTGGGCGTTGTTCTTGCGAAAATACTTGGATATGAATTTTTAGATTCAGACCTTTTAATACAAAAAGAAGAAAAAAGACGTCTTTATCAGATCATTGATGAAGAAGGAGAAGATGGTTTCAAGGCCATTGAGAATCGCGTAAATGCGTCGATTGATACAGAGAATACTGTAATTGCTACTGGGGGAAGTGTGGTATATTGCAGTGAAGCCATGGAACACTTGAAATCAATTGGGAAGGTAGTTTACCTCAGCCTTTCTCTGGAGTCTCTTGAGAAACGGCTTGGAAATCTTAAGAAGCGGGGAGTTCTTCTGAAAGAAGGACAGACCTTGAAGAGTTTATATGAGGAGCGAGTTCCCTTATACGAGAAATATGCAGACATTGTGGTAGATGAAGAAGGGAAAGATTTGGAAGCAAGTCTGCAGGCACTTTTGGAAACACTACAGACAGGGGTTATTAAGTAACTGTAGATCGTTACTATTCGCGGAATGAGTTACGATGAACGAAGTGAACAGTAACTGTGAATCAGAGGAGGGCTGTCAGGTTATTGGAGAGAAATTGACAATAGCCTTTTTGGCTCGCGGAGTAAGAATAATAGAGGTGTATTATGGAACAGTATGTGATTAAAGGTGGAAATCCGCTTGTTGGTGAAGTAGAGATAGCAGGTGCAAAGAATGCAGCGCTGGCTATTTTATCAGCAGCCATTATGACGGATGAGACAATTCTCATCGAGAATCTGCCTGACGTCAGAGACATCAACGTTTTACTGGAGGCAATAGCTGGCATCGGAGCACAGGTTGACAGAATCAATAAATCAACTGTTAAGATCAATGGTTCTACCATTGGTGATGTAAGTGTAGATTATGAGTACATTAAGAAGATCCGTGCATCTTACTATCTTCTTGGTGCATTACTTGGTAAATATAAAAGAGCGGAAGTTCCTCTTCCAGGTGGCTGCAATATCGGAAGCCGTCCGATTGACCAGCATCTGAAAGGTTTCAGAGCCCTTGGTGCGAAAGTTGATATTCTTCATGGAGCCATTGTTGCCGAGGCATCTAATCTTCATGGAAGCCATATTTTCCTGGATGTAGTTTCTGTAGGAGCAACCATCAATATTATGATGGCAGCATCTCTTGCACCAGGACGTACGATTATTGAGAATGCTGCCAGAGAGCCACATGTAGTAGATGTTGCCAACTTCTTGAACAGCATGGGAGCCAATATCAAAGGTGCTGGTACAGATGTGATCCGTATCAAGGGTGTTGAGAAGCTTCACCGCACAGAGTATTCCATCATTCCGGACCAGATCGAGGCAGGAACCTTTATGTTCGCTGCAGCAGCTACCGGTGGGGATGTCACAGTTAAGAATGTAATTCCAAAGCATCTCGAAGCTACTACAGCTAAGCTTGAGGAAATCGGATGTGAAGTTCAGGAGTTTGATGATGCCGTACGTGTACGTGCAGTGGGCAGACTTCATCGCACTCATGTGAAGACCCTTCCATATCCGGGATATCCGACTGATATGCAGCCGCAGATTGCGGTTACCCTTGCACTTGCAGAGGGAACCAGCATCGTAACTGAGAGTATTTTTGAGAATCGCTTCAAATATGCCGATGAGCTTTCCAGAATGGGAGCCTGTATTAAGGTTGAAGGCAATTCCGCAATTATTGATGGCGTGAATAAGCTTACTGGTGCAAGAGTAAGTGCACCGGATCTTCGTGCTGGGGCAGCTCTTGTTATTGCAGGACTGGCAGCAGAGGGAATCACCATTGTGGATGATATTGTTTACATCCAGCGTGGCTATGAGAACTTCGAAGAGAAGCTTCGCAGCCTTGGCGCAGAGATCGAGAGAGTTTCCAGTGAGAAGGATATTCAGAAATTCCGCCTGCGTGTAGGGTGAATTGTTAATTTCAGATTGCAGCCTGACAGCCTTGATCTGTTGAGTATCAGATTTAATCTGGTGAAAAATAGTCATAAGACGTTAAATGTCTATTGACAATTATAAGCAATCAGTATATTGTATTGCTTGCAACAGGAAAACTGAAGAATAGCCTTTTATTCAGAGTGGTGGAGATACATAGGATCTATGAAGCCACGGCAACCCCTCGAAAGAGAGGAAGGTGCCAACCTGAGCGAGTGATCGAACAATAAGAGGATTGTTTATATAAAAAGTCATTTATAAGACAGTCCGCTTGTCCGGGCTGTTCTTTTTTTCGCGGAAAACATACAATGCAGCGATAGATATTAGCTGTTTTGGAAATTTTCGCTCCATCGAAGAAAGGGAAAAACAAAAGAATGGAAAACAAAGAAAAAATCTTATTTACTTCCGAATCTGTAACTGAAGGTCATCCGGATAAAATCTGTGATGCCATTTCTGATGCCATCCTGGATGCTCTGATCGCACAGGATCCGATGAGCCGTGTAGCCTGCGAGACTGCAACTACAACAGGTCTTGTTCTGGTTATGGGTGAGATCACTTCCAAGGCAAATATCGATATCCAGTCAATCGTAAGAGAGACAATCCGCGAGATTGGTTATACTCGTGGAAAATTCGGATTCGATGCTGATACATGTGCAGTAATCACAGCACTTGATAAACAGTCTGCTGATATTGCAATGGGTGTTGATAAAGCACTTGAGCAGAAAGAGAATCAGATGGATGAGGACGAGCTTGACTCTATTGGAGCTGGCGACCAGGGAATCCAGTTTGGTTATGCTTCCAACGAGACAGAAGAATACATGCCATACGCAATCAACATGGCACACAAACTTTCCCGTCAGCTGACAAAAGTCCGTAAAGACGGCACTCTGAAATATTTAAGACCAGATGGAAAAACTCAGGTAACAGTTGAGTATGATAAGAATGGAAAACCAAGCCGTATTGATGCAGTAGTTTGCTCCACTCAGCATGACCCGGATGTTACACAGGAGCAGATCCATGCGGACATCAAGAAATATGTATTTGATGAGATCATCCCGGCAGACATGGTAGATGAGGATACGAAATACTTTATCAACCCGACCGGACGTTTCGTTATCGGTGGACCAAACGGCGACAGCGGTCTTACAGGACGTAAGATCATTGTTGATACTTATGGCGGAACAGGACGTCACGGCGGCGGTGCCTTCTCCGGAAAAGACTGCACAAAGGTTGACCGTTCTGCAGCTTATGCAGCACGTTATGTTGCAAAGAACATTGTTGCAGCAGGTCTTGCTGACAAGTGCGAGATCCAGCTTTCCTATGCAATTGGTGTTGCACATCCGACTTCTATTCATGTAGAAACATTTGGCACAGGTAAAGTATCTGATGCGAAACTGGTAGAGATCATCCGTGAGAACTTTGACCTTCGCCCGGCTGGAATCATCAAAATGCTTGATCTCCGCCGCCCAATCTACAAACAGACTTCTGCATACGGACACTTTGGCCGTACAGATGTAGATCTTCCGTGGGAGCATCTGGACAAGGTTGATGATCTGAAGAAATATCTTGCGTAAAATTTGGGTAAAAGAAAATGGCTTGTATTGAAGCCTGCTTGAAAATTCCATATTAAAGTTAGAGCCTGGAAGAGACTGGTATATAGCAGAAGAAGTCTTTTCCAGGTTTTTTATGTTGAAAAACTGAATATTATAGAGCTATTTTTTATAGAAAATTAAGAGATGAAATCAGAGCTTTATGCTATAATCTATATAAATCCGGTGAAGCAGCTTCATACGACAGGGAAGCTGTTGAAAATTTCCGTAAAAAGAAGAAAAAGGATAGAACTGTTATGAAGCTAAAAACAAGAATCATTCTGGGATTCACCATGATCATTCTTATGCCTCTGCTTCTGTTTGCCGCCACTTTGTATGGATTCAGCCAGTCACAGGCGCAGAAAGCACAGGCAGTGACTGAGAGCGATGGAACAGTATATGATATTTCCATAACAGACTCAGCCGACAGTCAGGGCAGGGTACATGTAATGGCCAAGGATTTGTTTATCAGTGCGTTTGTAATCCTGATCTCCGTTGCTTTGGTAGTTGGTCTTTGGGTATATCGCAGCATTGCCGTTCCATTGGTTAAATTAAAAAAAGCGACGCAGAATATAAAAGAGGGCAACCTGGATTTCGTTCTGGATGTAGAAGGAAAAGACGAATTTTCTGAGCTCTGTCAGGATTTCGAGGAAATGCGCCGCCGTCTGAAAGAATCTACAGAAGAAAAAAGCCTTATAGAAAAAGAGAACAGAGAGCTGATCAGCAACATTTCCCATGATCTGAAAACTCCGATCACAGCAGTGAAAGGATATGTAGAGGGAATCATGGATGGAGTGGCAGATACCCCTGAGAAAATGGATCGCTATGTCCGCACCATCTACAACAAGACAAATGAGATGGATCATCTGATCAACGAGCTGACTTTTTATTCCAAAATCGATACCAACCGCATTCCTTATACTTTCAACAAACTAAATGTGGAAGATTATTTTGAAGATTGTTCAGAGGAAGTTGGTCTGGAACTTGAGACCAGGGGAATTGAGCTGGTTTATGCCAACTATGTGGAAAAAGATGTTATGGTAATTGCCGATGGGGAGCAGATCCGCCGTGTTATCCATAACATTATCAGCAACGCTATCAAATATATGGACAAGCCTAAAGGAATCATTCAAATCCGAATCAAGGATGTGGGTGATTTTATCCAGATTGAGATTGAGGACAATGGAAAAGGTATTGGTCCGAAGGATCTGCCTTATATTTTCGACCGTTTTTACCGTACAGATGTTTCACGAAATTCTTCCAAAGGCGGAAGCGGAATCGGTCTTTCCATTGTAAAGAAAATTCTGGAGGACCATGGGGGAAAAGTATGGGCCACAAGCCGTCTTGGAATCGGCACGATCATGTATTTTGTACTTAGAAAATACCAGGAGGTACCAATGAAATGAGCAGAATTCTGATCATTGAAGATGAAGAAGCAATTGCAGAGCTTGAGAAAGACTATCTGGAGCTCTCAGGATTTGAAGTTATAATCTGCAACAGAGGCGATCTGGGGCTTAATATGGCACTGAAAGAAGATTTTGACCTGATTATTCTGGATCTGATGCTGCCGGAGATAGACGGGTTTGAAATCTGCCGCCAGGTAAGAGAAGCTAAGAATACTCCGATCATTATGGTTTCCGCGAAGAAAGATGATATTGACAAGATCCGCGGTCTTGGACTTGGGGCTGACGATTACATGACCAAGCCATTTAGCCCAAGCGAGCTTGTTGCCAGAGTAAAGGCACATATGGATCGCTATAACCGTCTGATCGGCTCCACCACGCAAAAGAACGATATTATTGAGATTCGTGGAATCAAGATAGACAAGACTGCCCGCCGCGTCTGGGTAAATGGCGAGGAGAAAACTTTTACCACCAAGGAATTTGATCTGCTCACATTCCTGGCCCAGAATCCAAACAGAGTTTTTACAAAGGAAGAGCTTTTCAGGGAAATCTGGGATATGGAATCGGTAGGTGATATTGCCACAGTTACGGTTCATATCAAGAAAATCCGTGAGAAAATTGAGTATAATAATGCCAAGCCGCAGTATATCGAGACCATCTGGGGCGTGGGATACAGATTTAAAGTGTGATAATTTCTGAGAAAATTGAGAGGTAAAATGAGAAGACTATATAAAGAATTGGAGAACTACGGCAAATCCGACTTTTATCCTTTCCATATGCCTGGTCACAAGCGGAATAAGGCGTGCATAGAGGGGGATTTTCCTATTGAACGTGATATTACAGAAATAGACGGATTCGACGATCTGCATCATTCTGAGGGAATTTTACTTGAAGCGCAGAATGCTTTATCCAGAATGTACGGCACAAGGAAAAGTTTTTTTAGTGTCAACGGAAGTACGGCAGGAATTCTTACTGCCATTTCCGCATCTGTGAAAAAGGGTGGACAGATTCTGGTGGCCAGAAACTGTCATAAGGCTGTTTACCACGCAATATACCTCCGGGAACTGGTTCCCACATATATTTATCCACAATCTGACAACGATTTGGGGATAAATGGTTCAATTTCTGTATCCCGTGTGGAAAGATATCTTGAGGAAAATCCTAAAATAGAAGCAGTATTTATTACATCGCCTACTTATGATGGCGTGGTTTCAGATGTGCGCCAGATTGCGGAGGCTGCCCACAAACATGGAATTCCGCTGATCGTGGATGAAGCCCACGGTGCTCATTTCAGATTCTCTGACTATTTTCCTGTTTCAGCAACAGATCTGGGAGCAGATGTGGTGATCCAGAGCTTTCACAAAACATTGCCGGCCATGACCCAGACTGCAGTGCTTCATCTGTGCAGTGAACGTGTAAGTGAGAAGCTGATCCGCAGATTTCTTGGAATTTATGAGACCAGCAGTCCGTCTTATATACTTATGTCCAGTCTGGATGCCTGTGTAGCGAAGCTGGAAAAAGACAGCGGACGATTATTTGATGAATTTACGGAAAATCTGGAAGCCGCCCGCAGACAGCTTGGTCAGCGCAGGTATATACGTCTGTTACAGACACCGGAAGAGACTGGGGAAGAAAAGGACGAACAGGGCACAACAGAAATATTTGATTATGACCGCTCTAAGCTGATTCTGTCCACATTGCACAGCAGTTTAAATGGTCCGGAACTTGCGGGAATCCTTCGAAGAAAATATCATTTGGAAGTTGAGATGACTACAGAGAATTATGTGCTTGCGCTGGCAGCAGTTGGAGACACCAGGGAAGGATTCCGGAGACTTTGCAAAGCTATAGAAGAAATCGACAGACAGGAAGCTGAACTGGCAGAGAAGAGCAGGAATATAACAGAGAAAATAGCTGTTGGAAATTCAGATTATGTACCGGAAGTGGAAAGGCAGAAGTGTGTTAAATGTAATTCTGAAGATTGTGAAAGATGTGAAAAAAAGGATACCCGCAGCGATGGCTTGCGAAATGAAAAATATGCCTGCAAGTGTGGTCCTATGAAGCAGCTTATGTCCATTTCCAGGGCAATGGATGCCCCATCCCAGCTTTGTCTTCTGGAAGAAAGTGCAGGGAAAATTGCCGCAGAATTTGTATATCTTTATCCGCCGGGAATTCCCATTATTGTTCCAGGCGAACAGATTACTGGACTTTTTACAAGGAATGTGAGAAGATATATGGAGCGGGGGCTGAATCTTCACGGTCTTTGCGGAGAAAATAACGAAACAATAAGCGTAGTAAAGGAGCAGGCAGAGGTGTAACCCCTGCCTGATACATTATGGGAAAAATATTTTACATTATGGGAAAAAGCGCATCTGGTAAGGATCATATATATGCCAGGCTGGCAGCACATGAGGGATTGGGACTTAAGAAGCTGGTTCTTTATACTACCCGCCCAATCCGTGCAGAGGAAGAGAATGGTAAACAGTACTATTTTGTGGATGATAAAAAGCTGGAAGAATTTCGAAGCAGCGGGAATCTGATCGAGGCCAGAGCTTATCACACAGTATATGGAATCTGGAACTATTTTACAGCTGATGACGGTCAGGTGGATTTGGAAAATGCTGACTATCTGGGAATCGGTACACTTGAATCTTATGTGAAAATGAGAGAATACTATGGAAAAGAGAATGTTTGCCCTGTTTATATCGAAGTGGAGGACGGAGAGCGTCTTGCAAGAGCATTGAAAAGAGAGCGTAGTCAGGAGATACCCCGCTATGAGGAAATGTGCAGAAGATTTCTTGCAGATCAGGAGGATTTTTCCGAAGAGAAAATTGCTGCTGCCGGGATTACGAGAAAATTCCAGAATGTTGATCTGGAAGAATGTGTAGAGGAAATTACTGAATATATCAGACAGGCATAATGTGCATCGCGAAGCGCGTTACTGGTCACGGAGTGAACAGTAACACATTTTTTGTTGATAAGTGAATAAATTCACAAAAAACTATAGCATGATTTTGTCGTACATGATAGAATTAAAGGGTAAATACATTTAGAGTGTATTTGTACAAAATAAGCTATGCAGGGGTGCTGACCGCAGTCTTTGACAATAGCGAAAATGATAGGGTGAGGTGATTCCGATGTTAGGGTTTAACGACATTATAGGACATGAAGAGATAATCAGACATTTGAAGAATGCCATACAGACAGAAAAAGTGTCCCATTCGTATATTTTTACAGGTGACCCTGGTTCTGGAAAGAAATTGCTGGCAGGAACCTATGCGATGACATTGCAGTGTGAAGAGGGCGGTACGGAGCCTTGTGGACATTGTGATTCCTGCAAGAAGGCGATCGGTAAGAATCACCCGGATATCATTATGGTGACCCATGAGAAGCCAAATGTGATTACAATTGACGAAATTAGGGAACAGATTATCAATGATGTGGATATTAAGCCATACTGCAGCCCATACAAGATTTATATTGTGGCAAATGCAGAGCTGATGAATCCCCAGGCGCAGAATGCTCTTCTGAAGACCATTGAAGAGCCGCCGGAATATGCAGTTATCATGCTTCTCACAAGCAATATTGATGCTTTGCTGCCGACCATTCGTTCCAGATGTGTACGTCTGGATCTGAAGGTTGTAGATGACGGTTTGGTAAAGAAGTACCTGATGGAGCATCTCCATATACCGGATTATCAGGCTGAGATCGATGCTTCCTATGCTCATGGCAGTATTGGCAGAGCGAAACAGGTAGCTACTTCCCAGGAGTTTGCAGATATGACCCAGAATGCACTCCGCATCCTGAAGAATGCAGACGGAATGGAAGTATATGAGCTTACAGAAGCAATCAAGGAGCTTTCCAATGACAAGCAGAACATCAGTGACTATCTGGATCTTTTCCAGTTCTGGTTCCGTGATGTACTGATGTTTAAGGCTACACGGGAAGTTGATAATCTTGTATTTAAGCAGGAAATAAATTATATAAGGGAACAGGCAAGCCAGCGTTCCTATGAGAACCTGGAGAAGATTCTGGATGCACTGGAGAAAACAAAAGTACGTCTTCGTGCCAATGTAAATACAGAACTTGCTCTTGAGCTTCTGTTCCTTACAATCAGGGAGAAATAGAATGGCAAAAGTAGTAGGCGTAAGATTTCGGAATGTAGGTAAGATCTATTACTTCAATCCGAAGAACTATAAAGTGAAACCGGGCGATCATGTAATTGTGGAGACTGCCCGCGGTGTTGAGTATGGAAAGGTGGTGCTTGCACCTAAGGATGTGGTGGATGACCAGGTGGTACATCCTTTGAAGGAAGTGCTTCGTGTGGCTACCAAAGACGATGATGAAAGAGAGAAGTATAACAGGAAGCGTGAGAGGGACGCTTTCAAGATCTGCCAGAAGAAGATTCGCGAGCATGGACTTGAGATGAAGCTGATTGACGCAGAGTATACTTTTGATAACAATAAAGTGTTGTTTTACTTTACAGCAGACGGCAGAATTGATTTTCGCCAGCTGGTAAAGGATCTTGCATCTATTTTTAAGACAAGAATTGAACTTCGCCAGATTGGTGTAAGAGATGAAACAAAAATTCTTGGAGGAATCGGTATCTGCGGCAGATGTCTCTGCTGTCATACTTATCTTTCCGAGTTTGCACCTGTATCCATCCGAATGGCCAAGGAACAGAATCTCTCTCTGAACCAGACGAAGATTTCAGGTGTATGCGGAAGACTGATGTGCTGTCTGAAGAATGAGCAGGAGACCTATGAGGAGCTGAATCGCAGACTTCCGGGAATCGGAGATACGGTAACTACTCCAGACGGAATCCAGGGCAATGTACAGAGTGTAAATGTACTCCGCCAGCTTGTAAAGGTAGTAGTAGAAATTGGTGATGAGAAAGAAATTCAGGAATTCCCTGTAGGCGAACTGAAATTCCGTTCCAGAAAAAAGAAAGTAAAAGTCTCTGAACAGGAATTAAAGGAACTGAAGGATCTTGAAGATAAAAAGGGAGATTCCAAATTAGATGATTAATGATCTTGTGAAGGAGAATGAGCGGGTGGATGATCTGCAGAATGGCTATTATATCATTCAGGATCCCCGGAAATTCTGCTTCGGTATGGACGCTGTTCTTTTATCTGGGTTTGCCAGAGTGAAGAAGGGAGAGAAGGTTCTCGATATGGGAACGGGAACTGGTATTATTCCGGTACTCCTTGCTTCCAAGACTGTGGGAGAGCATTTCACAGGTCTGGAAATCCAGGAAGAGTGTGCCGAAATGGCAGCAAGAAGTGTGAAATACAATAACCTGGAGGACAGGGTCAGTATCAGACAAGGTGATATTAAGGAGGCTGTCAGTATTTTCGGGGCAGCTTCTTTTCATGTTGTCACCTGCAATCCGCCCTATATGATCGGGCAGCATGGACTGACCAATCCGCATATGCCAAAGGCAATCGCCCGACATGAGATCCTTTGTACTCTTGAGGATGTGGTAAGCCAGGCTTCGAAGCTTCTTGGAGACAGAGGACGTTTTTACATGGTACACAGACCGTTCAGACTGACAGAAATTATGCAGGTTTTGACGAAATATAAGCTGGAGCCTAAGCGTATGCAGCTTGTTTATCCATACATTGACAGGGAGCCTAATATGGTGCTCATAGAAGCCCTGAAAGGCGGCAATTCCCGGATTACTGTGGAAAGACCGCTGATCGTGTATGAGAAGCCGGGAGCCTATACAAAGGACATTCTGGAAATGTACGATATGATTTAAAAAGATCGCAAATAAAAAATGAAAAACAGATGATTGCAGAAGGGAGAAAAATATGAGTGGTAAATTATATCTATGTGCCACGCCAATCGGAAATCTGGAGGATATTACGCTTCGCGTGCTCCGTGTTCTGAAGGAAGTGGATCTGATCGCTGCGGAAGACACCCGCAACAGTATCAAGCTTCTCAATCATTTTGACATAAAAACTCCAATGACCAGTTACCATGAGTACAACAAAGTGGAGAAAGCCTACACCCTCATTGAGAAAATGCAGGAGGGTCTGAATGTGGCTCTGATCACAGATGCGGGAACACCTGGAATTTCTGACCCAGGGGAAGTATTGGCTGCTATGTGTTACGATGCCGGAATTGAAGTAACTTCGCTTCCAGGCCCGGCAGCATGCATCACGGCTCTTACCCTGTCCGGACTTTCCACCCGCAGATTTGCATTCGAGGCCTTTTTACCTCCGGATAAAAAAGAGAGGAAAGCCATTCTGGAAGAGTTGAAAAACGAAACCCGCACCATCATCCTTTATGAGGCACCCCATCACTTGGTTGGTACCCTGCAGGAATTGTACCAGGCTCTTGGAAACCGCAGAATGACTCTTTGCCGTGAGCTTACCAAGAAGTATGAAACGGCATCTCGGACAACAATCGAAGATCTGATTGCTTTTTACAAAGATCAGAAGCCCCTTGGAGAGTGTGTCCTGGTGATCGAGGGCAGAAGCCGAAAGGAAATGGAACAGGAGTCACAGGAATCCTGGAGAGACATCTCCATTGAGGAACATATGGCGATTTATGAGAATCAGGGGATCGCACGCAAAGAGGCAATGAAGATGGTTGCAAAGGATCGAGGTGTGACAAAAAGAGATATTTACCAGGCGCTTTTGCTGCAAAAATAGAGAAGAAACTGTTCTGGCAGGTGTTATTCCTGACAAGCAGACATATAGGGGGAGATAAGGCGTATTTTTGACGGATATCCGTTGAAAATACGCCGTTTTTTTTACATCTTGAAATGGCTTTTAACTGGCAAAAACGGGGATTTTGTGCTATAATAAATCTGTATTTTTATGCGCAAAAACAGGAATGAGATCTGGCAGCAGAAATGAGCCGTAAATTCCTGTAACTTTTTAATAGATCATAACAGGAGGAATATCATGGGCGAAACAAATACAGAATACGGAGCGGACCAAATCCAGATTCTGGAGGGTCTGGAAGCCGTACGTAAGAGACCTGGTATGTACATTGGAAGTACATCCAGCCGTGGTCTCCATCATCTTGTATACGAAATCGTGGACAATGCCGTAGATGAGGCACTGGCTGGTTACTGTACAGAAATAAATGTAGCGATCAATCCTGATAACTCCATCACAGTTGTAGACAATGGACGAGGCATTCCGGTAGGAATCAATCATAAAGCCGGCATTCCAGCTGTAGAGGTGGTATTTACCATTCTTCATGCCGGCGGTAAGTTTGGCGGTGGAGGATACAAGGTATCAGGAGGTCTTCACGGAGTAGGTGCATCCGTTGTTAATGCACTTTCTGAATGGCTTGAAGTATCAATCTGCAGAGATGGAAAGAGATATGAGCAGCGTTACGAGCGTGGTAAGACAATGTATCCGCTTAAGGAAGTTGGAGAATGTGGTGATTCTACCGGAACTACTGTTACTTTCCTCCCGGACAAGCAGATATTCGAGGAGACTGTATACGATTACGATATCCTGAAACAGCGTCTTCGTGAAATGGCTTTTCTTACCAAAGGTCTGAAGATCATTCTTACTGACAAGCGGGAAGGTATGGAAAGGGAGAAAACTTTCCACTATGAAGGTGGTATCCGTGAATTTGTAACTTATCTGAACAGAAGTAAAGAAGCTCTTTATCCGGAGATCATTTACTGTGAGGGTGAGAAGGACGGTGTGGCGGTTGAAGTTGCCATGCAGCACAATGATTCTTATACAGAGAATACTTACGGATTTGTAAACAATATTAATACTCCTGAAGGCGGTACCCATATTACCGGTTTCAGAAATGCCATTACAAACACATTTAACGATTACGCCAGAAAGAATAAGCTTCTCAAGGACAGCGAGCCAAACCTTTCCGGTGATGATATCCGAGAAGGCCTGACAGCCATTGTCAGCGTTAAAATTGGCAATCCGCAGTTTGAAGGCCAGACGAAGCAGAAACTTGGCAACAGTGAGGCCAGAGGAGCTGTAGACAGTGTTGTAAGCAAACAGCTGGAGATTTTTCTGGAACAGAATCCTGCTGTAGCCAAGGCAACCGTAGAGAAGTCTGTACTTGCCCAGAGAGCCAGAGAGGCAGCGCGTAAGGCCCGAGATCTTACCAGAAGGAAGTCTGCCCTTGACAGTATGTCCCTTCCAGGCAAGCTTGCCGATTGCTCGGACAAGAATCCGGAGAATTGCGAAATCTATATCGTAGAGGGTGATTCCGCGGGTGGTTCTGCGAAGACAGCACGTAACCGTGCTACACAGGCTATCCTTCCTCTTCGTGGAAAAATTCTGAACGTAGAGAAAGCCCGTCTGGACAAGATTTATGCAAACAAAGAGATCAAGGCTATGATCACAGCCTTTGGTACCGGTATTCATGATGATTTCGATATTTCCAAACTGAGATATCACAAGATCATCATTATGACTGATGCCGATGTTGACGGTGCCCACATTGCCACACTGCTTCTTACATTCCTGTACAGATTTATGCCGGAACTGATCAAGCAGGGCTATGTATATCTGGCACAGCCGCCGCTGTACAAGATCGAGAAGAACAAGAAGGTATGGTACGCTTATGATGACGATGAGCTGAACGCCATCCTTACAGAGATAGGACGAGACTCCAACAATAAGATCCAGCGTTACAAAGGTCTGGGAGAGATGGATGCAGAGCAGCTTTGGGAGACTACCATGGATCCGGAGAAGCGTATTCTTCTCCGCGTTACAATGGATGAGGCAGCTACCTCCGAAATTGACCTTGTATTTACCACACTTATGGGTGACAAGGTAGAACCAAGACGTGAATTTATCGAAGAGAATGCACGCTTTGTAAAGAATCTGGATATCTAGGGGAGATAGAACAATATGGATGACAAGATTTTTGACCAGGTCCATGATGTGGATCTGGAGAAAACCATGAAAGAATCTTACATCGAATATGCTATGAGCGTTATTGCTTCAAGAGCGCTTCCTGATGTAAGAGATGGTTTGAAACCGGTACAGCGTAGAGTGCTGTATTCTATGATCGAATTGAACAACGGTCCGGATAAGCCACATCGTAAATGTGCCCGTATCGTTGGTGATACCATGGGTAAGTATCATCCTCATGGTGACAGCTCTATTTACGGAGCACTTGTAAATATGGCACAGGACTGGTCTTTCCGCTATACTCTTGTTGACGGACATGGAAACTTCGGTTCTGTGGACGGCGACGGCGCAGCTGCCATGCGATACACTGAGGCCCGCCTGAGCAAAATTTCCATGGAGATGCTTGCTGACATTAATAAAGATACTGTAGACTTCCAGCCAAACTTTGATGAAACTGAGAGAGAGCCAAAGGTGCTTCCTTCCAGATTCCCGAACCTGTTGGTCAATGGTACTACAGGTATTGCTGTTGGTATGGCTACCAATATTCCGCCTCACAATCTTCGTGAGGTTATTAATGCTGTTGTAAAAATTATTGATAATACCATCGAGGAGCAGAGAGAAACCACAATTGAAGAGCTTCTTGACGTTGTAAAAGGCCCGGATTTCCCTACAGGAGCTACTATTCTCGGAAGAAGGGGAATCGAGGAAGCATACCGCACAGGCCGCGGAAAGATCCGTGTACGTGCAGTATCAAATATTGAGACCTTACCAAATGGAAAATCACGTATTATCGTCACGGAGCTTCCCTATCTGGTAAATAAAGCCCGGCTGATCGAGAAGATCGCAGAGCTTGTCCGTGATAAAAAGATTGATGGAATTACTGACCTGAATGATCATTCCAGCCGTGAGGGAATGCGTATTTGTATTGACCTGCGTAAAGATGCCAATGCAAATGTTGTTCTGAATCAGCTGTACAAGCATACCCAGCTGCAGGATACTTTTGGCGTTATCATGCTTTGTGTGGTACCCCAGGGCGACAGCCTTGTACCAAAGGTACTGAATCTGAAAGCGCTTCTGGAGCATTATCTGGCTCATCAGGAGGACGTTGTTACCAGAAGAACCAAATATGATCTGAATAAAGCACAGGAACGTGCCCACATTTTGGAAGGCTTGCTGAAAGCCCTGGATAATATCGACGAAGTTATCAGGATCATTCGTGCTGCCCGCAACGTTCAGATTGCGAAGCAGGAATTGATGGACAGATTCGAACTGACGGATGTGCAGGCCCAGGCTATTGTAGATATGCGTCTGAGAGCTCTCACCGGTTTGGAAAGAGAGAAGCTGGAAGCAGAATATGCAGAATTAGAGGAGAAGATCCGCAAATTCCTGGCAATTCTTGCAGACAGAAATCTCCTTCTTCGTGTTGTAAGGGAAGAAATCCTCGCAATTGCTGACAAATACGGCGATGAGAGAAGAACTGCCATCGGATATGATGTCTATGATCTTTCCACAGAAGATCTGATTCCAAGGGAAAATACGGTCATTACTATGACAAAACTTGGTTATATCAAGAGAATGACTGTAGATAATTTCCGCAGCCAGAACAGAGGTGGACGTGGAATCAAGGGAATGCAGACCATCGATGACGATTACATTGAAGAACTGCTTATGACTACTACTCACCATTATCTGATGTTCTTTACCAATACAGGACGTGTATACAGACTGAAAGCATACGAGATCCCTGAGGCAGGAAGAACTGCAAGAGGTACTGCAATTGTCAATCTTCTGCAGCTTATGCCAGGTGAGCGCATTACATCTGTTATTCCTATGCGTAAATTCGAAGAAGGCAAGTATCTGGTTATGGCAACTAAGGCTGGTCTTGTGAAGAAGACACCTATGGAAGAATATGCAAATGTACGTAAGACAGGTCTTGTGGCAATCACACTTCGTGATGATGATGAGCTTATTGAAGTTAAGGCTACAGACGATACAAAAGATATTATGCTTGTAACGAAAGACGGTATGTGCATCCGTTTCAAGGAGACTGATGTAAGAAGTACAGGAAGAAGCTCCATGGGTGTTCGTGGTATGAATCTTGATCCTGGAGATGAGGTTGTGGCAATGCAGCTGAATTCTCAGGGAGATTACCTGCTTGTAGTATCTGAAAATGGTATGGGCAAACGTACAGCTATGAGTGAATTTACCTGCCAGAACCGTGGTGGTAAGGGTGTGAAGTGTTACAAGATCACCGAGAAAACCGGCAATGTGATTGGTGCTAAAGCTGTCAATGAAGAAAACGAGATTATGATGATCACTACAGAAGGAATCATTATTCGTATTACCTGTGCCGGAATTTCTATTCTTGGAAGAATCACTTCCGGAGTGAAGCTGATCAATCTGGATGAGGGTGTAACAGTGGCAAGTCTTGCCAAGGTTCGCGAGAAAGCAGAAGGAAATACGGAGAACGGCAGCAGTGAGGAGCCGACTGAGGAGACTGAGGAAGTTTTCGAAGAAGAGGATTCACAGGAGACAAATGATGCAGAATAAAGGAATCTGTGAAGTATGAAAAAAAGAACCAGAATTTTAATCCTGGGTGTTGCCATGATGCTTATCATGGCAATGTCCGGATGCGGTGTAAATCATAAATCGCCGGAGGGAGTAGTGGAAGCTCTTATAAAGAATTACGTGAGTGGAAGTGAGAAGAAGGTGAAGCAGTGTTATTCTCAGGAAAAGGATACCAATGAACTTCTGCAGAATGAGATTGATGCTACTTTAAAATATTTTGCTGCTCATAATCCAACAAAAGTAAAAGTAGAACAGTGCGATATTCTTTCCGAAAACGGCGACTATACTTACGTGTACATTATTTACAATCTGGTATTGGAAAATGACCAGGAGTATCCATGCGTAGGAACCTATATGACGGAGAAAAAGGATGGTAAATACTATGTAATGTCACCTTCCGAGATCACAGATGATCTTCGGAATCAGGCTGCAGATGACTATGCCAAGTTTATGACTGCAGATTCTTATAAGACTTATACAAAAGCATACAATGTATTTATCAAAAAGAATCCGGGGTATGAGGAAAAAATTGCAAATAAGCTGGATGCAGAGTAGAAGGGAGGCTGCTGCAGGATGATTGAATCTTGCAGTGGCCCTTTTTCATATCGTGATCTGATATGGAATCGAAAAAATATTTTTATCTCACTGTGGAGTTTTGCATAGAGGAAAGGAGCTTGGAAATGAAAAGAATCATTGTAATGGTACTGAAGAATATTATATTCGTACCGTATTTTTGGATTATGCTGAACTGGTATGCTGCGCATGTGGATAAATACACAGAGGAACAGCGTTATGCCATGTTGAAAAAAATTGACCATGCAGCTAATCGTGGAGGAAATCTTCATATAGACGGCCATGGAGTAGAAAATATACCTTCACAAAATGGATTTATGTTTTATCCGAATCATCAGGGATTATATGACGTGCTTGCCATAATGGAGGTCTGCCCGGTACCTTTTTCAGTAGTTGCAAAGAAGGAAGTTGGAAATGTACCGTTTTTGAAGCAGGTATTTGCATGTATGAAAGCATTTTTGATTGACAGGGAAGATATTAAACAATCTATGCAGGTGATCATTAATGTAACGAAAGAAGTAAAAGCAGGAAGAAATTATCTTATTTTTGCAGAAGGGACCAGAAGCAAAAATGGAAATCATCCTCAGGAATTTAAAGGCGGAAGTTTTAAGGCTGCTATGAAAGCAAAATGTCCGATTGTACCGGTTGCATTGATTGATTCTTATAAAGCATTTGATACCGGTTCTGCAAAAATGCTGAATGTTCAGGTGCATTTTCTGAAGCCCATGGAATATGAAGAATATAAAGATATGAAATCAACTGAGATTGCCGCAGAGGTAAAAAGAAGAATTGAAGAGACTATCCGGGCGAATGAAAATAGTAACTGTTCACTTCGTAACCAGTAACCGCTTCGCGATGCACAGAAATCATGCATTCGCATGATTTCGCACCGAAATTCGCATAAAAAATAAAAAACTTAAAAAAGATGTTGACAAGAAGTGATCTTTTAAGTATAATAACAAATGCGCTACAAAAGATGCGCAACTCCACAATTTAACATTGGTTAAGTAGTTCGGAGACTGGAGAAGTACTCAAGAGGCCGAAGAGGTGCCCCTGCTAAGGGTATAGGTCGTTAACGCGGCGCGAGGGTTCAAATCCCTCCTTCTCCGTTTTTTAATTTTTTTTGAATTTTAAATTTAAAAAAATTAAAAAAGTGGTTGACAAAGCTTCCTACTTGTGATAAAGTAGACAAGTCGTCAACAAAGACAAAAAACTTCATCAAAAAAATTTTGAAAAAAACTTAAAAAAGTTCTTGACAAACAAAATAAGATGAGGTAAAATAAACAAGCTGTCGCAAAGAAATGACAGCGAAACAACCTTGATAACTAAACAGTGAAACACATA
>UMDQ01027217.1_pt1 | contig 42571 bp, 27 predicted proteins | sample 1964531 | NCBI WGS metagenome assembly UMDQ01 (sample SAMEA4835998, study PRJEB28245) | human gut metagenome | biome: gut microbiome; material: fecal sample | place: Denmark | collected 2008
CCAGCATAAAAAAAAGAAAGGGGGAATTTTGACACACCCCCATGTCAATTCAGTCTTTTTCCGCCCCCTGCTGTGCAATCAAAGGCCATCCCGGGTTCTGGTAGATCACGGAAGTGCTCAAGTCGCCGGGATCCGTCGCAGTATCGCGAAAATGCTTGATGGCGATCGGATTCAGATAATGAGCTTGACACCAATCGTATCCTTTTCCGTACATCAGGTTCGTCGGAACATTCAGAATTTCGTGAGGACGAAGGTACGTACTCAATTGAGGTGAAGATACGTTCGACTTGTCGGAACCGTCATAGACCAACTTTTCGCTGTTTCCGTTCTCGGCTGCCGTTGCATACTTGGCTTCCCAGTCATTGGGGCCCCACAGATTGAAGCCTTCTGGCTGCCACGTACCGTCCAACTGATCCAAAGCTCTCCAGCTCTTCAAATCATCCATACGCATCCCCTCTTGCATCAGCTCGCAACGACGTTCGCGACGGATGTTGTACAATAACGGAGACACCTGCTGCCCGGCCGAATAAACGGCCCAGTCGCCTTCCCGGCTCAAATCGGTCGCATTCACCGTTATCATATAATCGCCCGGCAGGCCGGCACGCTCACGCAGTTGACGCCAGTATCCCTGCGCTTTCCCATCGACGGACGCACCTCCGTTCTCCATGCAGGAAGCCTCTATATAGTTCAGATAAGCCTCTGCCGCCCGGAAGATCGGACAGCCCTCCGAACTCTGGTTCCAGTCGCGGCACCAGTGGTTCGAATAGCCCTTACGCAACTGATAACCGGTCACGTTGCGACGCTCTCCGATATCGACGATATTGGGAAGATAAGACAAGGTATCCCTGAAATCAGTTTCCCCTTCGGTCAAGGTTTCGCCCGGAGTCATCGTAAAAAGCAGCCAGCGTTCGTCGCGGTCCGTCCGGACATCCTCGATCGTTGCATCTCCCCGGTAATTGCTACCTGCCGCATAAACGGGCAATCCGTTATTCATCAGAAATGTCTCCATAAACTGGCGGGTATATCCGCTGTTGCCCCCTACGCGAAGATAAAAAGTGGTAGAGTGCATAAGCCCCATATCGATATTGTAATCGCGCCACATCAATATTTCCGGATAGCTGCTCATGTTGTCCGCTCCGAACTGGGCGAAATAAGGATTGTTCATTTTCTCGGCTCCGTCGGTCCATACATGAGTATTTTCCGCCAGCGGGACGACGTCAGCCACTTCTTGTGCCGATTTTTTACATTCGGACAGGAAAAAGGAAATCTCGCTCTGCGCATCGTAGTCACACGGTTCGCCAGGCCACCCCGGACCATTGGGGACCAAAGCAGTACCGGCATGATACGTCTCCCAGCGGGCCTCGTAAAGCGCGACACGCGATTTCACGAGATTGGCCACATACCTCGATATACGATTGGTTCCCCCTTCCGGATTTTCGCTCAGGAAACCGATAGCCCGATCCAGATCTTCGAGGATGAAACGGGCCACCTTGTGACGGGGTTGGCGGCGGCTGGCCTCGATCAAAGCCTGCTTGTCGTCCGGCAATGTTTCCGTCACGATAGGATAGTCGCCGAATGTCTTCAACTTGCTGAAATAGTTCCAGGCACGAAGGAAATACATTTCACCGATGTTATGCCGGATCATCTCTTCTGAACCGGTCAAAACTCCCTCTTCGTAACGAGGTACAACCGTTTCGAGAAAATAATTGCAATTATAGATGTTTCCCCAGCTGTAAGGTTCGCTATTGTCGTCCGGATTGTCTTCCACGCGCCACTCGCCCGGAATCCACTGCGTACTGTACGAGCTGGTCGTCTGGTTATCGGTATGGTTGTCATTCGCCCAAATGCCGATGCCGGCTCCCTGATGCGTCGTAAAACTATATTGTTTTACGGCGTAAGCCGTCAGATCTGCATCCGTCATCAAATAAGTTTCCGGCGTGACAGCATCGATAGGTTCCTTGTTCAGGAAATCTTCACAAGAAGAAAACAGGAATATGCCGCCGAATAAGAAATATAGAGATTTATTAAATGATTTCATATTGTTTGTTTTTTTTAGAAGTTAACACTAAAGCCGGTCGAAAATACTCGAGTCAGAGGATAAGAACCGGAACCGTTACCGTAATCTCCGATACCAATCGTTTCGGGTTCGATACCATCCGGCAATCCCGTGATCGTAAAGAGGTTTTCACCAGAGAAGAAAATACGCAGATTGGAGATTCCGGCCTTTTGTGTTAATGTTTTCGGCAAAGTATAACCGATCTGTAAGTTTTTCAGACGGATGTAAGCTGCATTTTCCAGAAAGCGTGTCTGTGCGTAACGATTCTTTCCGTCCTCCAGCAAACGTGGAAATTTAGCATCCTGGTTCGCTCCCAGCCAGGTATCGTCCGCCGGACGATAGAAATCGTAATTCGACTCGAACATGGCGGAATTCCATACACCTCCGGCATTTCCCCAGTACACGAGATGGCCCGATCCGAACACATAGTCCCTTTTAGCCACCCCCTGCAGGAAAATACGAAGATCAAACCCCTTCCAAGATGCGTCAAGATCCAGACCAAACTTGAAACGAGGCGTACTGTCTCCGATTTTCGTCCAGTCCCCGGAATTTCCTTCCATATTGCTCCCGGAATTGACGACACCGTCACCGTTCAGGTCCGCATACATAATATCCCCTTCCGTCCAACCGGATGTTCCGAACTGTCCTCCGTTCGGCAATGTGGCAAGATGGGCATCCATCTCCTCCTGCGACTTGGCGATACCGATAGTGGTATACCCCCAAATCTCGTTCAGGTACTGTCCGTTACGCCATGTGCCCAACGAGCCGGCATCGTTCGGATACTTCAAGACCTTTTGCCGGTCATCTGAAAGCAAAAAATGCACTCCGTAACTGAAATCTTTTATCTGATCGCGCCAGGTAAGATCCAGCTCGAAGCCGTTGGACTGCAAGTCTGCATTATTAGCCCTCGGAACGGCCGTTCCGAGAATTTCGGGCAATTCGGGAGCAGGCCCTACCATGTCGAATGTCTTACGGACGAAATAATCGAAACTTGCGGTCAAACGGTTATTCAAGAAACCAAAATCAGCACCGATATTCCAAGAACTCATCGTTTCCCAGGTCAAAGTGGAAGATATAAGCCCGGGAGCAGTAGAACCGTTGAGACGGTTGCCATTAATCAACCATGTATTTTTCGATGTATTGGTCGAAGGATAAAACGGCATGGTCTGGATATAGGTATATAGATTTGTCGTATTCTGGTTGCCCAACTGTCCCCACGAACCGCGCAGCTTCAACGTATTTACTGCGTTTGTATAAGGTTCCCAAAACTCTTCCCGTGCGATATTCCATCCTAAAGAAAAAGAAGGGAACAACGCCCAACGCGTATCAGGACTAAAACGGGAAGATGCATCATAACGCAGATTCACTTCCGCCAGATAACGTCCGGCATAATCATAATTGATACGTCCAAAAAAACCTGCCGTTGCCCAATGATTACGACCATAAGATTCGGAGGCGGCTTCCCCCATCGTAGTTCCGACATCCGTCACGGATTCGGAAATCATGTCGTATTTGCTCAATCCGATCCTTTTCCACGAATTTTCTTCCGCCTGGAAACCTACCATTCCTTTGAATGTATGCAAATCGTCCAACACATAAGTATATTCGGAATAAATATTTGTATTGAAGAAATTCGTACGTTCCGATGTCGTTCCCATCTGTGAACGTTCTCCCGAATCGTAATAGATGTCTCCGTTTATATCGTATTTAGGAGTCTTATTGCGGGGATAGTCCCCAAAGAAATTGGTCGTCTGGTAATTCAGCTCCACATAAGTCTTCCAATTTTTGATTGGTTCGATAACGAACTGCAACTGCTGGTACATCTGGTCCGTCTGTGTCTTATTGTTTCCGGAGAGCATGAGATATTTAGGTAACTCCGTCAGATAATTGCCATTCGGATCTAAGACCGGCTGGGTCGGCCAGCGGCGCATCGTATCGTAATAGAAAAGGTCGTCGTTCAATTTGTAAGGTTGGTCCAGATCCTGTCGGATAAACTTTGTGCTATAGTTCACTTTCAGCCACGAGGCCAGTTTTGCATTGATCTTGGCGGTGAGATTATAACGCTTCATGCCTTCGTCCCCGTAACGAACTATACCCTGTTGAGACAAATAATTGGCCGAGAGATAATACTGCACCTTTTCCGACCCGCCGTTGACACTGAGCGAATGTTCCTGAGAAAACCCCGTGCCGCCGAAAATCTCGTCGAGCCAGTCTACATTGGCGTTACCGCGCCAATCCCAAATAGTCGGCGTATTGACATCAGGAAACGTCGTTTCCGTCCGGGTTCCGTTCAGATAGTCCTGAATATACTGTAAATGCCAACTCTGAAAAGTGGAATTTCCGCTTGAGTTGGTCCCGATTTCGTTTATATACATCGCATAATCGTAAGAATTGGCCATCTTGGGCATATTGACGGCTTGAGACCAGCGGAAGCTATTATTGTAATTGACCGTAGCACGACCCTCCTTACCCTTCTTAGTGGTGATCAAAACGACTCCGTAAGGAGCACGTGACCCGTAAATGGAAGCCGCGGCGGCATCCTTCAAAACGGAGATATTCTCGATATCGTTCGGATTCAACATATTCATATCCCCTTCCATACCGTCGATCAGTATCAAAGGAGAAGCCTTAGAATCGTTTTCGTTCAATGTCCCGACTCCGCGGATATTGATACTCATCGTACTACCAACCTTCGCACCTTCGCCCCCGTAATTGAAGTTCATACCGGGAACGACCCCTTGCAATGCCTGTGTGACGTTCGATACCGGACGCGAAGCTAGCTCCTTGGCATCCACTGTCGCGACGGAACCGGTCAGGTTAACTTTCTTCTGCGTACCGAAACCCACAACTACAACCTCGTCCAGTTGTTGCGTGTCTTCCTTCATCTGTATCTCCAGCGATGCCTGTCCCATATAAGGGATTTCTTGGGTGACGTAACCAATATAAGAGATCTGGACAATATCTCCTTTTTTTACATTCGAAAGTACGAATTTGCCGTCCATGTCCGTCATAACCCCATTCGTTGTTCCTTTTATGACGACGGAAGCGCCTGCAACAGGACCGAAATTATCGATAACCATACCTGTCACTTTACTCGTTTGTTGTGCAATCGCCATTTCTGCACTGACATCTGAAGCATATATTCTCCCTCCTAAGGAAAATACCAAAGATAATAGCAGAAAACTAACAGTCCTCATTCTTTTTCGCATAAGTGATAAATTTATTTAGTTATGTAAATCAGTATTTGAAAAAATCAATTCTGACTCACGGTTTAAGTTTATAGTCTTATTGTTCTGTAGCTATTTTCAAAGTCACTTCGGTATTAATGAGATACGCGCTTTTATTAAAGAGTATCTGCTATCATGATTTTCTAAATTTTCGATTTATCAGACGTTTAAGTACAGGTAAACCATAGTACAATCATTCAGACCAAAGATGTCAATTTTTTGATTTTGAATCAGAAAACCAACTACAGATTTGTATTATTTAATAAGTTTAACTTGAACAAAAATTAACTCCATACACTATCTGTAATTCCTAATCATCCATAATATTAGTTATTTAACACTCTATTGACCATAATCCCAAAACTGTAACCTTTTGTTAGCAGCCAAGAAGGCAATCTCCTAAAAAACAAGAGACTGAAGATACTTATACTTTTCATCAGCCCCGATCTCATATTAAAGGGCTAATGGAATATATAACCATAGTTCACATAGAACTGTGGTAGTAAAAGATAAGGTTCTTCTCTTGAGCTAAAGGCCAATAATTTTTTCGATAAGTTCTCATATATCTGATCTGTCTATTAAAAACTAAAATATCTTCTATTCTTATCTGTCGTTATTGTTTATCGGTTAACATAAACCATTATTATCAATGCCAATATTTATTCTATGTATTAAATATCTGATTTATAATATTTCAACATAAGTTCTACAGATTCAAATAAAGTTGTAGAAGTGGATAAAATAATTGTTTTGAGAAAATGTACATCATTTATATTTCAGAGGATTTCCATATTCCAAAGGGCAGACAGAATCGTATTAAGGTCTAGTGAAATAACATACAGATTCTGACCTGCCTATCATAAAATCAAACATAATTTTATATTATTTCCCTAATGTCGTGTTATAAATAAAAAAAATATTATATTTGCACATAATTTGTCGTCATAGTTCTATGTGGACTATGTTCTGTTTAATTTTTATTTAATAACATTCTATGGCGCAAGCTTGGCCATTTTCTCTGCCAAATCGAACGTGAGTTCGTAGTTTTGGTAGAGAAAAATAGTTAGGCTAAGAGATGTTTTGTCTTATAACCTATCTCTTATCTAGTTGGTTTAAAACTGTTTGACTTGTTGCTGCTTACAGGAATATCAAAGTAATAAACCAACTTCCAATAAGTAAGACAAGAAGGGTGCAGCCATCATTGGTAGCCTGTCTTTATCAAGATGGGGACTAGTGTTTTATGTCTCACTTAAAGCATATTTTTCATTTCCTTTCTTGCAGATTTAAGATTTTCTTGATAACTTGCCACCATGTTTCTTCTAAATCTCTTGGATGCATAATTATTTGAAGTTTGGTAACTAAAAATAATCCTTTTCAAGGAAAAAGGAAACTTTTAAACAGACTCTTAAAGGCCGCAATCTATGACAAAAGGAATAATGGTATTAATAATTTTAATTATCTTCGGAATGGAGGGATTACATTCTCAATCAAGTCCCGTTCCTTTTATGACCCGTTTCACTCCAAAGCCTGCTATTGTAACTGATTATGCTTATAAGGATACTATTCCCTCCAATTGTGGTTTGGTTCGTTTGCCTAATGGGAAAATTGCATTTATGATCAGGGAAAATGAACGTATGGTTCCTTTTTATATCCGGGCAATAGAAACCGGATATTGGGATACCCGATACGAATCTGATACTAATTATGACAAAATATTTGCAGATATGCGTGAAATGGGGGCTAATACTGCTTACGTCATGATCCATTGGGAAGAAATAGAAATATCAGATAATTGTTTTGATTATACCTTTGCCGACCATATAGTGGAAGCTGCCGCACGTCAGCAGTTGAAAGTGAACTGGATACTTTTTTTACATGCTCAAAAAAATGGGGTTCCTTCCGGTGGTGCGGAGAATATGTGGACTTTCCACCTGGACGATAGGGATTCATGTAATTATACCATGCAATGGCCAATGAAAAACGGTGAAGTTTATAAAAATGTAAAGACACTGCTCCGGAAAGGGGGAATTCGTCCTCTTCATATGTACGGGCATCCGGAAATTTTTTATCGAATTCGCCGTATGTTATATAATCTGGCTGTACATTATCGGGAAAGCAAAACAGTTATAGGGGTACAGTTGGGAAATGAGGAAGGCTTCAGTTTTTTAGATGAAAGTGATTATAATCCTGTAACAAGGAAACTTTATGAGGAATGGAAATTGAAAACCAACAAAACAAGTTATCCCCAATTTAAAAAGGAGGCTATGAATTGGTGGTGGAAACAATTCACCACTTCCTATCACGAAGGAGATCCGTACAAGATCTTATCTTTTAATCTTGATGCGGCTCAAGCCGAAGCCGGTGATCCTGAACGGGTCGCTATGACCGGAACCGGTGCGGCAACCTATTCTGACGGAAATCTGGATGTTATTGGCACCATGTTATACAAACAATGGGGCTATAAAGCGCTTCAAGGATTGGATGCTTTTTATAATGAAGGACGTTATAATTATGAACTTCCTATTCTTATTCCTTCCGAGATAGGTATAGGACGCTTTAATTCTTCCAAAGATTTTCGTGGTTTTGTACTCCACTCCTTGAAAAGAGGGGCGCAAGGTTTCGGTGTGTACTGTTATGGGGAAGTGAAAAAAGGATTGCCGGATTCATCAAATGCACGACAGGAACTGATAAACATGTTTGCCGCCATAAAGGCCAATGAAGATGTGATATATTCAGGATTGCCAGGAGTGGGATATATGCAATGTTGCACAATGGACTCTCTTTTTCATATAAGCCATTTGAATGTAAACGGAGAACGGACATTGGCACTTTTATATCATCAGGATTCCTTTAATGAAGGGAAAAGAAGAGCATCAAGAGAATTGCCACTTGTTTTTAAAGCAAGGCAGGATGGGGATTATATAGTCACAATTTATAAAAATGGATTGTTCTCGTATTCAAGGCAAATCTCTGTTTTGAGGAAAGAAGAATTATCATTAGTCTTATCAGACATAACATCTGAGGATGTAATATTTATCGATATTCACAAATAAACGAACGATGAAAAGAGTACTGTTTACTTCATTCATGGTAGGAGTCGTCGCTTTGGGAGCGCAAGCCCGGCAAAGCCCCCCTCATATCGTACTCATACTTTGTGACGATATGGGCTTTTCAGATTTAGGTTGTTATGGCAGCGAGATTCGCACTCCTCACATAGACAGTCTGGCAATGAACGGAATACGTTTCAGCCAGTTTAAAAATACGGGCAGGAGTTGTCCCAGTCGTGCCGCATTGCTAACAGGTCATTATCAACACGAAGTGGGTATGGGATGGATGACGGCAGTGGACGAACACCGGCCCGGGTACAGAGGACAGATCAGCCGGGAGTTTCCCACGATTGCCGAGATAATGAAATCCAACGGTTACCGGACATACATGAGCGGAAAATGGCACGTCACGGTGGACGGTGCTTTTGACGCGCCCAACGGCAGCTATCCCATACAGCGCGGATTTGACCGCTACTATGGAGGATTGCATGGCGGAGGAAGTTATTATAAGCCCGAACCGCTATACAATGATCTGACAAGGATTACCGGATTGCCGGAAAACTATTACTATACTACCGCAATCACCGATTCTGCAGTCAGTTTTGTCCGGCAGCATCCTTCTGGCGAGCCTATGTTTTTGTATGTGGCTCATTATGCCCCTCATTTACCTTTACAGGCTCCAACCGAGAGGGTGAAGGAATGTCTGGACCGTTATAAAGTCGGTTATGATGTGCTTCGGGAGCGACGGTTTAAACGACAGAAAGAGTTGGGGCTTGTTCCCAGAGAAATGCAACTGCCTGTTTTCCATAAAGAATTCGGAGGAAAACGTCCGGCATGGACAGACTTGGAAGAGGAACAGCAGCGGCAGTGGGTTCAGAATATGGCTACGTATGCCGCCATGATTGAAATAATGGACGACGGTATAGGCAGACTTGTGGAGACCATACGGCAGAAAGGTATGTTGGAGAATACGGTATTTCTGTTTCTCAGCGACAATGGTTCGACCAACGAGGGGGGCTTCCTGGGGCAACTGATGGCGGATCTCAGCAACACTCCGTACAGGAGTTATAAACAATGGTGCTTTCAGGGAGGCACCAGCACTCCTTTCATTCTTACTTATGGTAAGGCTGCCTGGAACAAGATGAAAGGCAAATTATGCAACCAGCCCGCCCACATCATTGACATTCTGCCGACATGCATGGATATGGCTTCCGCACACTACCCTACACAATATAATCATGCAGATTTTCCGGGAATAAGCCTGCTTCCTGCTGTTCAAGGAAAAAAATTGCAGAAACGCACATTGTTTTTTGAGCACCAAAGTTCGTGTGCAGTCATTTCCGGTCATTGGAAACTCGTTCGCGCCAACCGTAATAAGGCGTGGGAACTGATTGATCTGGACAATGACCCATATGAGACAAAAGATTTGTCGAAGCAATATCCGCGGAAAAAGGATGAACTGGAACAAAAATGGAACGAGTGGGCAAGGACTTGCCATGTCCTGCCACTGGAGGACAAAAAGTGGACCCAACGCATCAATTATTACAAGCAACTTCATCCGAACCAGAGAGGAGAGAAATAACTGAATTTTTAACTGTCATTCAAATACCTATGAGACAACAACTACAAAATTGGACATTTATATTTTTCTTGCTGATATTTTTCCCGTTAACACTGTGGGGAAACCGTCAGCCATCTTATTCGACAGCCGGTTTTTATGTCTTGCCCGAAACCGGGCGGAACGTTTACAGTATGAATCCGGCATGGCGTTTTCATAAAGGAAATGCAGAAGGGGCCGAACGGACCGACTTTAATGACAAGGATTGGGAAATCGTATCGCTTCCCGACGGGATAGAGTATCTTCCCACTGAAGCCAGCGGATGTGTCAATTATCAGGGAGAGGTATGGTATCGTAAGCATTTCACCCCTGAAGAAACATGGAAGGGCAGGCAGCAGTTCCTGCACTTCGAGGCTATTATGGGTAAATCCAAGATATGGGTGAACGGGAAATTACTGAAAGAGCATTACGGGGGCTTCCTGCCGGTCATTGTCAATGTCACTCCGTATCTGAAATATGGGCAGGACAATGTCATAGCTGTATGGGCGGACAATAGTGACGATCCCTCTTATCCTCCCGGAAAAACGCAGGACATGCTGGATTTTGCCTATTTCGGCGGTATCTACCGGGATTGCTGGATGATAGTGCATAACAATGTGTTCATCACCGATCCCAATTACGAGAATGAAACGGCGGGAGGCGGGCTGTTTGTCTCCTATGACAAGGTTTCTGACATGTCGGCGGAAGTCTGTGTAGATACGCATGTCCGCAATGTTTCCGGAAAGCCGTTCCGGGGAAAAGTTGTATGTGAACTGTATGACCGTGATAACAGGCAGGTTTTCTGTATGGAAAAAAAGCTGTCCATAAATAATGGAAAGGCTGGACAGACATCCGGAAGGATGGAAGTGAAAGCCCCCCATCTGTGGTCCCCGGACTCGCCTTACCTGTACCGGTTGCATGTATATGTAAAAAATAAGGATGGACAGACCATTGACGGTTATTACCGGCGTATCGGAATCCGCAGCGCTGAGTTCAAGGGGAAGGACGGCTTCTGGCTGAATGGAAAGCCTTATCCGAAACCTTTGATAGGAGCCAACCGACATCAGGATTTTGCGGTAATCGGGAATGCCCTTTCCAACAGCTTGCATTGGCGCGATGCAAAAAAGTTGCGGGATGCCGGACTCAGAGTGATCCGCAACGCACACTATCCTCAAGACCCCGCTTTTATGGATGCTTGTGACGAACTGGGGCTTTTTGTCATTGTCAACACACCAGGCTGGCAGTTCTGGAACGATGCTCCTGTTTTTGCACAACGGGTATATGACGATATCCGCAACATGGTGCGTCGGGACAGAAACCATCCCTGCGTATGGTTATGGGAACCGATCCTGAATGAGACATGGTATCCTGCCGATTTTGCCCAAAATGTGGTGGACATTCTGAAAGAAGAATATCCTTATCCCTATTGTTATGCCGGTTGTGATGTCACAGCGCGTGGTCATGAATATTTCCCCGTTCATTTTACCCATCCGATAAACGGACAGGGAGGGGCATTCAACACGGATCAGCTTGATCCTAAAATCAGTTACTTCACCCGTGAGTGGGGGGATAATGTGGACGACTGGAATTCTCATAACTCGCCTAGCCGTGTCAACCGCTCATGGGGAGAGACGCCTATGCTGAAACAGGCTCAGGGATACGCCAAAACAGACTATCAATATACGTGTTATGATGTCCTGTATCGTAATCCTCGGCAGCATATGGGCGGTTGTCTGTGGCACTCGTTCGACCATCAGCGCGGTTATCATCCTGATCCTTTTTACGGAGGTATCATGGATGCGTTCCGCCAGCCTAAACTATCATATTATATGTTTGGTTCGCAGCGCCCGTCTCGTCCTAATCCGGAACTGATAGCTGACAGTGGACCTATGGTCTATATTGCCAATGCGATGACTCCGTTCTCGCCAGAAGATGTGACAGTTTACAGCAATTGCGACGAAGTACGATTGACTTGCTGTAAAGGCGGAAAACAATATGTTTATCACAAGCCGAAAGTGCAGGAAGGCATGCCGTCTCCTGTCATCACATTCAAGGGAGTTTTTGATGTAATGTATGACAAGCAGCTCTCCCGCAGTAGGAAACAGGCTGACTCCTATCTGCTGGCGGAAGGACTGGTAGACGGTAAAGTGGTGGCAACTCACAAGGTAATGCCGGCACGACGGCCGTCCAAACTGCTGTTATGGGCCGATGACGAGAAGGTGGAGATGACAGCTGACGGTTCCGATATGGTGACTGTGATTGCTGCGGTGGCCGATGATAACGGAAACATCAAGCGTCTGAACAATTACGAGATTAAATTTGAAATAGAAGGTCCGGGACAACTGGTTGGCGATGAACGGACTTTCACAAACCCCCGTCCGGTTTTGTGGGGAACCGCACCGATACTTGTCAGGGCCACTACTGTACCGGGTGAGATAAAGATACGTGCATCGGTAGTATGGCAGGGCAAGCATACACCTGTTCCTGCGGAATTGCTAATAACGACCTGCAAGGCGGCTCATACATTGATTGCTGACAAGGAGGAGTTGAAAAAGACGGAGAAAGAAAATGGACATACCGGAACCGGAACTCTAATTTCTTCCTCTGATTATGAAAGACAAATACGTGAACTGCAACAGGAAGTGAACCGCCTGCGATTGAAGGAAGTAGAAACGCAACAAAGTGAGTTTGAATGATATAATTAACAGTTTTATCTAAGACAATAAAATGTTTGTTAAGGAACGGGATTGACTTCAATGCTTTTGGTGGTAAAAATAATCAAAATGAATATTTTGTTAAATCTCCTGTTGCAAAAAAGTTGTTCCCGTTAAAACTGTCAGATGATTTACTCTTGGGATTTAATGGAAAAACAAAGGGGATGGTGGATATTTCCGACTGAGAAATCAGAATAAATAAAATTATTATGTTATGAGAAAGTTCAACTATTTTTTTATAGCTATTGGGCTATGGATAGGGACAGTAACGAGTATGGTCGCCCAGAATCGTTATGAAAAAGATAAGTTATATAACATTTGCCCTTTTAAGGCGTTGGATAAGGCTTTGGGATATGAAGCTGGAAATTTCGCCGGGAAGTTGAAAGCATTGGACACACAGGATAAGTTGCAACAATGGTCTATCCGTGAATTGTCGGGAAGTTATTGTCTGGTGAATGTTTTTGAAGATAAGGCGGTAAGAGCTGAAACGGAAAAATCATTACTTACCGTTACACAGACGAATGGAAGTGATGAAGCGCAGTTATGGACTTTGCAAAAGGCCGGGCAATATGTACGCCTGGTTCCAGCCAATACACCTTCATTGGTTGTGGCGTATCAGGAAGATGGCACATTGGCATTGGTTGACCGGACAAAAGCAGGCACTTCGGAAGCAACCCTGTTTCAGGTGCGAAGCAGCAGTATGCCTTTTCCAGAAAGTGAATTATTGATACTGCATGAAAAGAATTATTGGGAAGATGAAACGCGTTTTGCTGAAAATAAGGAACCCGGACATGCAACATATATTCCCTATGCTTCAGAGGAGGAAATGACTAAAGATACGGAGTATTATTATACTCCTTGGATGGAGATACATAGCTCAACATATTTATCATTGAATGGTCACTGGGCTTTTCATTTTGTGCCGGACCCCTCTAAACGTCCGAAAGATTTTTATAAAGAAGATTATGATTTGACGGGGTGGGATACGATACCTGTCCCCTCGAACTGGGAAATGCAGGGCTATGACCGTCCGATTTATGCCAACGTGGAATTCCCTCATGCAAATATACCTCCTTTTATTAAAGCACGTAAAGGTTTTAATGATGGCGGAAAAAATTACGGCATCAACCCGGTCGGTTCGTATGTCCATGATTTCAATTTACCACAGGGGTGGGAAAAACGACGTACCTTCATTCATTTCGGTGGCATTTACAGTGCAGCATTTGTTTATCTGAACGGAAAGTATGTAGGATATACACAAGGGGCAAATAATGATGCAGAGTTCGATCTGACCGATTATTTGTGTACCGGAAGAAACCGGCTCGCCGTACAGGTCTTCCGTTGGTCAGACGGTTCTTATTTGGAATGCCAGGATATGTTCCGTATGAGTGGTATTTTCCGGGACGTTTATGTGTACAATGTACCTCTCGTAAGCGTACGTGATCATTATATTACTTCTTCTTTGCGTGCAGAAGATGGATATAAGAGTGGTAGCATGAAGGTGGAGCTGACATTGGATAATCGGCTTCGGAGCAAGGGGTCAAAGGATTTGGTGGTCCGTTTACTGAGTCCGGAAGGAAAGACGGTTGCCGAGTCGGAGGTGAAGGCTGGTTATACTCCAGAGGTTTTGTCAAGTAAGATAAACGTATCATTTGAGTTGTCAGGATTACATTTGTGGACGGCCGAGACCCCTCATCTTTATACATTGCATGTCGTTCAGCGCCAGCAAGGAAAAGACGAACTGGCGTTTTCCACCAAATATGGCTTCCGTAATATTGAAGTCAAGGGTTCGCTGCTGTACGTAAACGGAAAACGCATTTTCTTTAAAGGGACGAACCGACATGATACGCATCCGGTATATGGCCGGGCTGTACCTGTTGAGTCGATGTTATGGGATGTGGTAACGATGAAACGGAATAATATCAATATGATTCGTACATCACATTATCCGAATGCGGCGAAGATGTATGCCATGTTTGATTATTATGGATTGTATGTAATGGATGAAGCTGATTTGGAGGACCATGCCAATCAGTCAATCAGTGATATGCCTTCATGGATTCCGGCATTCGTTGACCGGATTGACCGGATGGTATTGAGAGACCGGAATCATCCGAGTATTATTTTCTGGAGTCTAGGAAATGAAGCCGGTGGAGGAAACAATTTCCGTTATTGTTATGAGGCGGCAAAAAAGCTGGACACCCGTCCGGTACATTATGAAGGTACTCGTGACGGTAAATCATATGGTGGGAATCGTTTCAGTGATTTTTATTCGAAAATGTACCCAAGTATGGATTGGATGAATGAACATGTAAGCCTCTTTGAAAAACCGTTGTTCGTTTGCGAATATGCGCATTCTATGGGAAATGCGATTGGTAACCTGAAAGAATATTGGGAAAGTATTGAAAGTAGTTCCTCTACAATAGGAGGAGCTATTTGGGACTGGGTAGATCAGGCCATTTATGAACCGTTGGAAATGAAACAGGGCGTTTATAGATTGCATACCGGTTATGATTTCCCTGGGCCACATCAAGGTAATTTCTGTTCGAATGGCATTGTACCGGCTACACGAGAGGAATCAGCCAAGTTGAAGGAAGTCAAGGCTGTTTATCAATATATCGGCTTTGACTTTATAGAGATGATGCCGGCAAAAAACAAGGTTTTAATCCAACTACGTAATAAATATGGGTTCTTATCTCTGAATGAATTTGAGTTGAAATGGGAAGTTGTGAAAAATGGGAAAGTGGTTGGAACGGACCATATGAAATTAGCGAATGTTTCTCCGGGAGATTCTGTAAAATTAGAGTTAAAACTGCCGGGCATAAATTTGCGGAAAGCACAAAAAGTGGGTGATGAAGTTCTGGTTAATTTGCGTGTAAATGGAGTAAAACCAACTGTGTGGGCGGAAGCCGGACACGAAGTTGCAACCGGTCAGTTTGAAGTTTTGTCGCGAAAAGACTTGCCGGTTTTACAGGTTGTCCGAAATAAGAAAAACAAGTTGCTGGTTAAAGAGGAAACCGGCAAGGTATCGGTTTCCAATGATCGGATAGTCGCAGTATTTGATAAAACGACCGGAAGAATGACTCGTCTGGTTATGGCGGGAAAAGAGATTGTCAGTCAGGAAGGCGGATTCCAATATGATAATTACCGTTGGATTGAGAATGATTTGTTTAAAAATACGGAAAACGGTCTAGAAGCAGATGGAACATGTGATGTGATGGAAAATGAAGAAAAGGTAACGGTACATACTATCCGTGAAGGTTCACTTTGTTCTACTGAAATTGTATATACATTTACTCCGGATGGAGTGATGGATATGGACGTGAAATTTATGCCTCATGTGACAGATCTGCGCCGTTGTGGGTTGGTATGTCAGATCGATTCGACATTGAATATGGTGGATTATTATGCTTATGGTCCTTGGGAGAACTATGTTGATCGTAAGGAAGGATGCATGATAGGGCGTTATCAGACAACAGTGGATGAAATGGGCGAAAATTATGTCAAGCCTCAGTCGATGGGAAATCGTGAGGGGTTGCGTGAGCTGAAAATGACAGACCACTCGGGAAAAGGCATCCGGATTCAAACACAGGGAAATGTTTCGTTTTCGGCATTGCCCTATACGGATATTGATCTGATGGAAGCAGCACACACATGGGAATTGACTAAGCGTCCTTATATTGTTCTTCATCTGGATGCTGCTTTGCGTGGTTTGGGGAATGCAAGTTGTGGCCCGGAAACTATAGCTAAATATAAGATTCCCCAAAAAGAAATGAGTTATAAATTGAGAGTGAGTCCATTGTAAAGGAAAAAGATGCGTCGGAAAGAAGACGGACCGGTAATATAAGGAATTACAGCTATTGAAACTTCAGGAACAATATAATGATCCGGTCCGCTTTTCTCCTGATCGGGATAAGGAATAAAAGTATTAACAAATCATCAATAAGATAAAAAATGAAGGTTATATTTCGTTATTTGTTTGCTTGTGCTTTCTTATTGGAGGTACAAAGTGTTTTCGCACAAATAGAAACTCCCATTATGGGATGGAGTTCCTGGAATACATACCGGGTGAATATTAGCGACAGTCTGATAAAACGGCAGGCAGATGCTATGGTTGATCAAGGGTTGAAAGGTGCAGGATATACCTATATCAATGTGGATGACGGATTTTTTGGTTATCGGGATGAACAAGGAAATCTATGTACACACCCCAAGCGTTTTCCAAATGGAATGAAGGCAGTAGCAGATTACATCCATTCGAAAGGATTGAAGGCCGGAATTTATTCAGATGCGGGTGGAAATACGTGCGGTTCACTCTGGGATAAAGATATGAATGGTGTGGGGGTCGGATTATACGGACATGAACGTCAGGATGCCGACTTGTTTTTTAACCAGTGGGGATTCGACTTTATTAAGATTGATTATTGTGGAGCCGGACAGCAGTTGGAACTGGATGAACAAAAACGTTATACGGAAATAGTAAAGGCGATTCGTGAAACAGCGAAGAAAAATGTTTCTGTCAATATCTGTCGATGGGCTTTTCCGGGAACATGGGCAAAAGATCTGGCACGTTCATGGCGCATCAGTCCGGATATTGCACCCGACTGGGGCTCAGTAAGGGCTATCATTAATAAAAACCTGTATCTCTCGGCTTATGCTGGGGAAGGACATTATAACGATATGGACATGTTGGAAATCGGCAGGGGGCTGAAACAGGAGGAAGAAGAAGTGCATTTCGGTATGTGGTGCATCATGAGTTCCCCCTTGTTGATCGGGTGCGACTTGACAACAATTCCTGAATCATCTTTAAACTTACTGAAGAACAAGGAACTGATTGCCTTGAATCAAGACCCGTTAGGCTTGCAGGCGTATGTGGTACAACATGAAGGAGCCGGTTACGTGCTGGTAAAAGACATTGAGCAGAAACGGGGAAAGGTACGTGCGGTTGCCTTGTACAATCCCTCAGACGAGGTTTGCGCGTTCTCCGTGCCGCTTTCGCTTTTGGAATTGGGAGGAAAAGTCGCGGTACGCGATTTAGTGAAGCAGAGAGATGAGAAAAAGATCCGGGATTCTTTATGCTATGACGTACCTCCGCATAGTGTAAAGATACTTCGTCTGAAAGCGGAAGAGCGTTTGGAACCGCGGCATTATGAAGCGGAATGGGCCTACCTTCCTTGTTTCAACGATTTGGCGAAGCGTAGCCGGGGCGTTGCGTACAAACCTTACGGAAAGGCTTCCGGTGGTATGATTGTCAGCAATTTGGGTGGAAAAGCGGCCAACTATGCGGAATGGAAGGAGGTATACAGCGAAAATGGAGGAGAATATCGGATGCGTATCGCTTATGTGCCGGCGCAAGGTAATGCCCGTGAGGTAAAAGACCGTCGTCTGGAAGTGGAGATAAACGGACAGAAAACCTGTATTACCGAATTGGAGTCAGACCCGGCAAAAGGTGTCTGTCATGTAACGCTTCCAATTGATTTGCGTCAGGGATATAATTCGGTAAAGATCGGCAGTGCCTATACATGGACTCCGGATATTGATTGTTTTACGTTGGAACGACCGGTGAAAAATAAAAAAAACTGATTTCCTAAAAAATATAGGTTTTGTCTTTACCGTATATTTAATATACTTCTGATGAATTCATATATGAACTTACCCAAGAATACGTTGAAGTCCGTAAACTTGGGTAAGATTGTATATCTGCCGAAGAGGGCTTGGAATTCAACCTCCTAGTTAGAAAAATCTATGTAAAACCCGTTTTAAACGGATAAGGAAGTTAATATATGATCGGGAACTCTATCGTCTCCGTGGCCTCCTTCCAGTCCTCGATCGTGAAATCGCCGCTCTCACCACCCACGAAAATATCCCCGATTACGATATTAAGCGTAAGGCGGGTATCAGCGGTCAAGGTCGTGGATATGTTTTGGGACACCATATGCACGCTGCCATCTTTGAGGGTGACACGTAATTCCAACGAGGGGTTCTCCCCGGAAGGGAAAAGCATCACGGTACCATTGGTCATTTGCGTGCCATCGCCGGAAGGAACCAGCTCAAACTTGACGGTCTTGGTCATATTTTCCGGAATGGCCGTATAATAATTCAACTTCTCGGCTATACCGCCTATACATACCTCCATCTTATCAATGATTGGGCTGAAAGCCCCCTTGTCCTTGGTGGTCACGACCACTTTCACCCCGGCCACCACACGGCGAAGGGACGCGCTCAGATCCTCTATGCCTATATCGGTCTCCTCTACCGCGTATACCAAGTCATATACGGGGCTATAAGTGTCATCCTCTGCATTTTTACGGAGAGACATGTATAATTTTGACATGTCCGCCCCAAGGGTGATCCCTGGAGTCTGGATCGCCGGTGAGCTGTACATGGGGTCTTCATATACCGGCGTTCCCCAATAAACCATGTTGTACGTACCATCCGGCAATGACAATTTGCGGTTATACCCTTCATAAACATGCCCCTCTTCGATGGGATAGAAGCCATTGAACACCGTCAATTGCTTATTCACGTAGTTCCCGTAATAAATCGCCCCTCCTTTCTCGCAAGGATATATCTCCAAGATACCGGTCATTGGGTTGCGTGCCCCTTCCATGTTCCTTACATAGGCTGACAGTGAGGGGGAAACGAGATCGTCTCCCGGTAGTTGCTCCGGTTCATCTTTTGAACAAGAGGCCAAAGCCACAAGAAGCAGGATTGCTAAAGTTACCTTTCTCATACTATTTTCTTTTTAATTTCACGTATTGAATAGCACGTATAAAACAAGCGGCACTCCCTTTTGTTCCATATGTGAGAACAATAAATATTTATTATCAAGATCTTGATCCCGATCTTCCTTTTCCATCGTCTTCAACGCCTTTAATTTCCATGATATGGTACAACCAAAAAGTGTATTGGTTATTTGTTATTGCCAGTAAACTGGAAGTTGTCAAAATGCCGGTACAACCTTTTCCCAGACCTTTCCAAGTTTGGACTTTGTTTTTATCCAAAGTTTTTCGCTATGGAATAATTACATTTTCGTCCTTACACTCCTCGCCAAGCAATTCTTTTTCTTGGGCGAATTGATGAGAACATAGCCGCAAACGCCTCGATCCGTATAGCCAATGCTATTGTTGATAATCTTAGTCTTGATAATTTCAAGAAGTTCTAGACAAAAAAGGCTATTGCCCTTATCATCAGAGTGAACCTATAAACAAAAGATTGTGCCAGCACATTTATTGACAATCTCTTGTTTTTTATCTGCATTTTACCTTTACAGAATTCCTGCAGAATGAACTTTTAAATTCAATATACAATTAGTATTATATCTTATAAACATGACCGCCTGTTCACTTCTCACAGGATACTTGGAACTTTCATTCCGCACGGCCAATCATTTTAGAATTATTTGATTATAAAATTTCATCATACGAGGATGAAAACTTCCCATCCTCAGACAGTATTGTTTAATATCAATTACTTAACGATGGCTTTTACAGCTTCTTCACCTTCAACAGCTACTACTACCACGCCTTGCGGAGTAGCGATTACTGCGTTGTCGGAAGAGATAACCGTGTTAGCTACTACTTGGCCTAAGGTGTTGCTGATAACAACTTTCTTTCCGGCAGCACTGAAGATCGTTACGTAGCCTTCGCCAGATACAACCTTAACTGTTGCAACTTCTACGTCTTCATTGGCTGTTGCATCACTTTCACCCAATGTTACAATCAGGGCTTTTTCTACCTAAGTTGTAAAACCTAACTTGCCGTTCAAATTATACAAGATAATAATTCGGAGTAGAAATCGATCTGATTACATAGTAGCTTTCAGAAGCTTTCGTAATGTAGAACTTGAAGTATCTCTTTTTCTCCTGTTGTCAACGCTCATATTTGGGAAATGATCAGGCATTCAAAGCTGAATGAAAAAGCGGGGGCGTAACAGAAAAGGAGATATATTAAAACCGATATTAGCAATTCAATGAAAAACAAAAGTTTTTAATCTTATCATTCAATAAGAGTGGTTCGATGCAGAGTATTAAGAAAGAAGCTATTGATAGCGTGAACGAAACCGCACAAACCATTCGTTCCGCCGAAAAGAAGAACGAAGACCAGGAATTTCTCCGTATCGCTCGTCACGTTCAATGACAATGTCAAGACCGTAGATTGCGTTCCGGCCAAAGAGATTCAAGAAGTTGCGGCAGAAACCTACCGTCTGGATTGCTGAACAGCTTTGTACGATACCATGAGAATGTCGTTCAATGCACCTCGTTCCAAAGTGGCAGAAGATGACTGGGTGCGTGTGATCGTCGTTACCGACGGCTGCAAGAACTCTTCGCGAGGATATAGCGGCAAAGCGATTAAGGCATTGATGTGAAAGGAAAAGGCTGGGTGCTTTGCCTATGTCGTAGCCAACTAGAACGTAAAACAGATAGCCGCGATCATTTCTATCACCAATAAGGATATATTGGAATCAATATGATTTCTGTTACAGCTTTAATAAAAGAAGAGAATGATGAGGAAGTTTTTTCAATATAGATAACTCGATAAAGTCACTGAAAGACAATGGCCTTTATTGGCTTTTAGTTCGTTAAAAGGAAAAAGAAATACAAAATTTGAAGAATCTGTTTTCAAGCCACTGGGAAACATTATCTCTAGTGGCTTGTCAGTTTTCTAGGGATAAAAGCTAAGATAATGGTGTTGTCAATAAAAGTTTAACACAAACTTGCGTATCGCTATACGACAAGTGAAAAATGATGAATTACTCCTCATGAAAACAACTAAATATTATCATAAATTAAAAATAATTGTATAATATGGGTCATATCTGTGCTTGAAATTTTATGTGTTTGATAGCATAAAAAAGCCACCAGGATATGTCACCAGTGGCTATTGTTTTTAAATCATCCAATCCTCACGAGCAAATGATTTGAAGATAGGAAATAATTGACTGTTTACCTATTAGGATAATAAAACAACCTTATAATTAATCGTTGCAAAAATAAGTATATTCTGTGAAAAATAAAAGGGGATGTTATCATACCAACAAAACGAACCACTCAGTCCTCACGGAGGGAATGGTTCTTTGAGAATAATTTTCGATACAAAATCAAAATCTTACTTAAAGCACCTGATATATAATGCTTTTCAGGGTTAGCATTACTGTTTAATAAAGACAAATAAATGTTTAGGCAATATATAAATAAGTTTTCGATTATCCAAATAATTTGAAATAAAGTTACTCGATTCTCACGAATGGGGTAACTGGACAGTTAATTAAATGACTGTAAAACTGTTTTACATACAATATTTAAGAGTGTGAAAACACGAAAAAGCAACCATGAAAATTATTATACTTAACACAAATGAAAGTAGTAGTTAATACACAATAAATGTTGTATATACACTTAAAATAAACATTGTTGATCAATCAAACGTTGAATTTTGCGAAATAAATATTACTGAGATTTCTTGCTTATCGTATTTGGGCACAAAAATAAATTATCTGTTTTAAAAAAGCAAGAGATGTGAATATAACCATTTAGCTTCATAAGGCAAATGGTCCTCGGAATTATGATGTTGTCCTTCAGTAATTATTGTGGCAGCTATGGTCTGTCTCAGAAGATAACTGCCTGGATAAAATTTAAAAAGTTTAATTAGGATTCATGTTTGTATGAAAAGTAATAATAAATACACTTACAAATATAGAGGTATTTTTTGAAATTAAAAAGGTGAGCCACCCAGTTCTCACGAATTAAAGTGGCTCAAAAGGGTTCTTCCGAAAAGGAAAGAACTTTAAAATAACCTTAGTATGTCTAATCAAAGTGTGTAAAAAGAGACTTTTGTATCGGTAATGTTTTCCTGCGTACAACGCAAAGATAGTTTTTAAATACAAAAAGAAAAATATTTTGTCTTGTTTTTTGTGTTTTATGTTGGTTTTGTAACTGGAAATAATGCAGTAATTATTAATATAAAAACACATACTAATTACAAATGGGAATAACCGACAATCTGGCTGAATATGTATAACAGATGTTAATTCAATCTTATTTGTCGTTCTTGTTCTATATAAAAGCTCAGATTATTATTTCTTTTCATAGTTTTTTCGTAATTGCCGAAGACGCTTACTTTTCTTTAGTCATTTTATTTTCTTCCATATTTTACTGAGAATCAGAAATTTTATGTTCAAAAACAGATATAAAGCAAAGGGGAATCCCTGCATTTTGTTGAATTTTGGTATATATAATAAATATATAAATATCAATCATATAGCTCATATGCTTATTGGTTTGCCCTCTCTTAAAATGTTACCATAAGCAAGCACTTTTGACAAAATCGTTATTTTAGACAATCTTTAATGTTAACAAAATGCAATATTTTGTATGTCAAGTCCCCTTCACTCGAGTCGATGTACATTACATTTTGCTGAAAACTCTTGATGCGGTCATAAGGTTGTACGATACAAGTCTACAATTAGCCGAATCTCGTTATAAGAAATATTCTCTTCCAGCGCATCTTTCAAGACCGATAACGAAGGAAGATCTTCCACCGGGTATTTCCGGAGCAGGTTCTCAATCCGCTTCGCATGTTCCGCACTGATTAATTCGTACAGATCCAGTTCACCCTCCTTCACGAAATGTGCCAAGTGGGTAAACACCGTTCCTTCGGTAAGCGACCTTTCTTCAGCAATCTCTTCTAGGCTCATGCCATCCTTATACATTCGGAAACTAAGTGTCTTGGTATCCACTTTTTCTTCTGGGACAGGAACAAACACTTTCTTGATTTCCGGGCGTTCCAACTGCTTCTCTTCCATATAAGTATTGACTATGGAAAGCAACTCCACGCCGTACTTCTTCAGGCTCTTGGCTCCGAAAAACGGGATGATGGCCAATGCTTCGGTATTGTTCGGCAAAAGGTTGGCGATCCCCATCAGCGCTTTCTGCTTCAAGACGGTATATACCGGCAGATGCTCGCTTTCCGCCTTGGCGGAACGCCAGTCTACCAATCTGTCATAGAGTTCCGGATACAAGATATACGTCGGGACCTCCACGACCATCCGACCTTTGGTTTTCTTCTCTTTCTCTATGTTACGTTTATCGACCGTCCCTTCCAATAACCAATGTGCTTTCCACTTCAAGTACTCCTCGATCGTAAAACCGTATTCCTTCATCTGTTCCAACAAATGTTGTTTCAGGGACAACGCTTCTCTCAGTTCATTGATCGCAGCATCCGCACGCTTTTTCAAGACCTTGTTATCCGTTTGCAGATCGATCCTACCAGCTAAAGCGGCCAGAGGTTCCAATTCCTTCCCGAAATATTCCGCTCCTTTTCTGAGGCGGGATTGCAGTTCCGCATCCGTTTCTGGGGCGGATGCCTTCATGACCAGTAATTCGTACTGTCTATGGAAACGCAGGGCTACCTGCCGGATTTCTTGCTCAAAGAGAAGGGGCATCGCCTTATATTCCGTTGCCAACAGGGGATACAGTCGGTAAAAATACTCTTCGAGCAACCGTGACAGCCTGTCGAGCAGGTGTGACAGCCCGTCAAAACCAAACAACTCGTCCAGCAAGAAAAGAAAATACTCCCTGCGAAGCTCTCTGACCCGTTCCCCATTCGGCTCACGCATTTTCATTTCCCGGATATATCGCTCCACAGTCCAGTCACTGATGATAGATGATGCAGATATCGGGGAACTCAGCACCAACCCTTCCAGACTCCGGCAACGGCTTAGGGCCACATATGCTTGTCCGTGGGCAAATGAGGCATGGATGTCGACAACGGCATGTTCAAAAGTCAATCCCTGGCTCTTATGGACCGTAATGGCCCAAGCCGGCTTGACAGGGAATTGCTTAAACCGCCCCTCCGTCTCTTCCGTGATCTCCTTCGTCTCTTCATTAATCACGTATTTATTACCAGTCCATTCTTCCGGTTCCACTTCGATCCGCCTGCCCGTACGACCCACTTCGACCGCAAAACCGTTTTCGTCAATCCTGCATATTTCACCAATCATGCCGTTATAATACCGATGTGCGGGTGAAGGGTCATTCTTTACAAACATGACTTGCGCACCAAGTTTCAATACCAGATTCCGATCCGTCGGATAGGCATACTCCGAGAAATTTCCGGTAATTTCCGCTTCATAGTTGTACTCCCGCCCCGGAAGCTGTCGGAGCTCCCGGTCATTGATTGACTGTGCTTGACGGTTGTGTGTGGTAAGATGGATATAACTATCCCCGTGCGGGGGAACAAAAGAGGGGATATAACGGCTGTTCAGTTCCCTCAGGAGCGTATCATCCGCTTCGTTCTCCCGTATCTTGTTCAACAGGGCTATGAACCGGGGATCACTCTGCCGGTATACCTGTTTCAGTTCAATCGCAACATAGGGGATTTTCCGCAAAGAACGGCTGCTGAAGAAGTAAGGCGTTTCGTAGTGGGGTGACAACAACCGCCATTCGTCCTCCTTGATGACAGGGGCCAATTGATGCAAATCGCCTATCAACAGCAGTTGCACTCCACCAAAAGGTCTGGCATGATCCCGGTAGCGCCTCAATACGGCATCCACCGCATCCAGCAAATCTGCTCTGATCATGCTGACCTCGTCAATCACTAACAAGTCCATGCTGCGAATGATCCTGATTTTCTCCTTTCCCAGCCTTAAGCGGGAACCGTTCCCGTTAATGACCGTGTCCGGAACAAAAGGTGTAAACGGTAGCTGGAAAAACGAATGCAGGGTCATTCCTCCTGCATTGATAGCGGCGATGCCGGTAGGAGCCAAAACGATCATGCGTTTGGGAGAGTCTTCTTTCAAACGGCGTAAGAAAGCCGTCTTTCCCGTACCGGCCTTTCCGGTCAAGAAAAGAGACATGCCCGTCTCTTCCACAATCTGCCGGGCCCGCTGCCATTCTGAATTAATGTCCAAAGTCATCACTAATGAAATAATGTTGTTGAACGCCAAGAACCATAAACCTGTCTCAAGTTCTGCGGTTTCATTTACATGCCAATAAATATACTATCAACAGTATCTATCGAGGCATGAGATATTCGACAAAACTCCAATACGGTCTCTTCCTGCTCAAAAATAGCAAAAATTATGCCGTTTTAAACACGTTTAGACAGCATCATAATGTAATCCTGATTTCAAAAAGAATTATCCTTCAAGATAATACGCTTTGCCATAATTCCCGAAACCCATTTATTTTAGTGGACACTTGTGTTATCAGGAACGACGGACGGGGTTATTGTGCAGCTACACGAATATGACAGGTATCATTGTTGTCAACCATTCCGATAATATCAAGTTGTACGAAAACAGATTCTTCTGGAAACTGTCAGTCATATGGAAAACATTCCCTTTTCGGTACATACATGGCTTTCATTTTCAAAATAGAGGTCAATCAGTTCTTTGTTGCTAAATTACTCAAGTCCTTGCCATTTTTCGTTCCTGTTCGTGCAGGGTAGGATTGGATGTTTCGGGATACACTTATTCTTTAGCACTAGAACTTCTAAAAAGAAGTTACATTTTTCCATGATAGACAATATAACCGAAACAAAAGACGAAGCCCCTAAGGCAATTGTCCGTCCCAGAGGCTCGTTTTGCGTATAGCTTTCACTCTTTCCAGAGCTACAGGCTACTTGAACTTTTTAAGTTCAATATACTTTAAATTCTTATCTTATTGATGAATTAATTTGAAAGACAAACGATTATGGAAGTTTTGAAAAGTTTCGGGTAACGATTTAGAGATTGTGCTAATTTCAGCATTTTATAGTCTCATGCTCATGAGAAAACTCTTCTTTGAACAAAGGTAAGAACATTTTTAGACAAAAAAATTCCGTAAGCATCCGATAAAGTATACATTGTAGTACTAAAAACTCTTCTATTACTTTGCGGTCAAAAAGTAGTTATGAAACAAACAATGAATAAAGAAGAGTTTTTAGCGCTATATAAGCGCCAACAGTCCAGCGGACTAACAATAAAGGATTTCTGTGATAATGAATCGTATCCGGTTTTCTGCTTTCATTATTGGAAGAAGAAATACGGATTGAGTCACCCATATAGCAAACATGCTGAACCAACAGGTGATTCGTTTACCCCTCTTAATATTAATCATACTCCTACCATTCCCACTTCATCATGCGGTGACAGGCATGTAACCATAGAACTTCCATCCGGCATAAAGATACATCTTAACAACCTGAGTAATTCGGAGATTATTTATGGTTTGATTAGCAAATTATGTAGCCATGTTCTGCCTGAATGATACGATGCGCTACTTCCTGTGTCCCTGAAAGACAGATATGCGTAAGGGAATAAACTCCCTTTGTGGAGTTGTTGTAAGCGTCTCTGCGATGCTACCTTTGCCATTTATGGGGGAGTAAATTTCTTATAGTCTCGTGATCTGTATTGGGATTTATATCAATGAGCTTAGTAAGCAAATCTTTAAAATACTCAAATGAGTTAATGTTGTTGAGCCTGCACGAACAAGCCAGTGAGTAGATCAGTGCAGCCCTTTTAGCCCCCTGATGACTCCCACAGAATAAGGAGTTTCTGCGGCTTAAGCTAATATATCGCATTAGTCTTTCAATCGCACTGTGGATTTAACGTAAGCCCCCGATAAAATCCCCGTTGCCTAATATCTTTTTTCGCTCGATCTTTGCGCAAAAAAGATTATGCGAAAAATGAGTAAAGAAGAATTCTTAGAAATTCTATCCCGTCAGCAACGAAGCGGTTTGACAATAAAAGACTTCTGTGTCAATGAAGCCTATACCGAATCTAGTTTTTATTATTGGAAAGGAAAGTTTGGTCTCTCACGACCTTATCATGGAGAAAGATCCTCTTCCGGAGAATTCGCTCCTGTCAATTTGACCTCCCCGTCCACATCCAACCCGTCTTATGATAGAGTAGCTATGGGATCCGGGGAGATTCAAATAGAGTTTCCTGGTGGCATAATAGCCCGCTTCAGTGGTATGGCTGAATCCCATGCCGCCATGCAATTACTCACTCAAATTTGCGGTCATCATGTTTTGCCTGAATGATACGATGCGGTATTTCCTTTGCCCGGGTAAGACAGATATGCGCAAAGGCATGAATTCACTATGTGGAGTCATTCATGACAAGATGGGCTACGACGTCCGTTTAGGTGACGTATTCATTTTCATAAACCGCCAGCGGACCACGATGAAACTTCTGCATGCGGAAGATGGCGGTCTTGTCCTGTATATAAAAAGGCTGGAGGAAGGAACCTTCCGCTTGCCCGAATATGATCAGCAAAGCAAATCATACCCCATGGAGTGGCGTGATCTGGTCATGATGGTGGAAGGAATCAATAACGGATCCGCTAAGAGGCTCAAGCGATTGAAGGCGTTACGAAAAAGTGATCTATAACAATGAAACTCAATGGACCAGACCTTGTTTAAGTAAGAGTTTTTATATATTTTTGTATTGTTCAAAATCCTCATAAATAATGACTCAGATAGAAACATTAGAACTTTTGGTAACCACACTCCAACAGACTAACGCCAGTCAGTCTGAGTCCATCAGAGAGCTGACCCGACAGAATGAACAGTTACAAAACAAACTGGATGAACTCCTGTTTCAGGTAGCGTGGTTGAACCGACAACTTTTTGGTCGTAAGAGTGAAAAGTTATCCCGTCTGGACCCAAATCAGCTATCCCTGTTTGAACAGCCGGCCCAATCCTTAGAACCGGAACCTTTGGAAGAAACTGTAGTCGGACAAACTACAACACCTATGGTTACTAAAAAGAAAGAACGGCAGAACCGTAAACTGCTGGAAGAACTTCCGGTTGTGGAAGTTGTCATAGAACCACAAGACCTGGATCTTACAAAGTATAAACGGATTGGTGAGGAACGTACGCGTACACTTGAGTTTGAACCGGGTAAATTATATGTAAAGGAAATCATACGTCCCAAATATGGACTGAAAGACAATACCGCTTTACCCAGGAACATCAGGGTGGTATCGTAATAGCCGATCTTCCACTGTTGCCTATTTATAAGGGACTTCCGGGTGCCAGTCTGCTGGCAGAAATTCTCCTGCAAAAGTATGAGTATCACGTTCCATTCTACCGTCAGATACGGGAGTTCCATCACTTAGGTTTGAAAATCCCGGAAAACACGCTTCATGGCTGGTTCAAACCCGCCTGTGAGCTGCTAAAGCCTTTGTACGATGAACTCAAGAAGCAGGTTTTGGCAGTCGATTACATCCAGGTGGATGAAACCACATTGCCTGTCATCAACAAGCAAAGCCACAAAGCTGTCAGGGAATACCTGTGGATGGTCAGGGCGGTAACCAGCGGATTAGTATTCTTTCATTATGATGACGGTTCCCGTTCACAGGAAACAGCACGGAACTTATTGGAACCATTTAAAGGATATCTTCAAAGTGACGGTTATGCGGCCTACAACGTCTTTGAAGGTAAGGAAGGGGTGTGCCTTGTGGGTTGCCTTGCCCATATCAGGCGTCACTATGAGACCGCCAAAGAGGAAAATAAGTCTCAGGCTGAATACGTTCTGGCCAAAATACAAGAACTCTACCGGATAGAGCAGGCGGCTGACATACAGGGAATATCCCCTGAAATGCGAATGTCAAAAAAGGCAGGAACAGGCTCTTCCTATTCTTGACGAGCTGGAACAATGGATGGAAACAACCTATCCGAAAGTGCTTCCTAAAAGCCGGATGGGACAAGCCATCACCTATGCCTATACCCTTTGGCCACGCATGAGAAATTACCTCAAAGACGGCAGGCTCAAAATTGACAATAATCTGGCTGAAAATGCAATCCGCCCAATAGCTTTATCGAGAAAAAACTTCTTGTTTTGCGGGAATCATGAGGCGGCGGAAAACACGGCTGTCATCTGTTCATTATTGGCATCATGCAAAGCATCGCAAGTTAACCCCAGAGAATGGCTTACCGATATAATTGCCTGGTTGCCATATTACACAAGGGATAAGGGAAAAAACCTAAAAGAGTTACTACTCAATTACTGGAAACTGAGAAACTCCAAAGAAATCTAACAATACTCTAATGAAAAGAATATTATAAACAGAGAATCGCTATAAACTTATTAGATGTATATAGGGATTCTATAATTGATACGGGTACTTTATCGGGAGCTTACGATTTAACATGGAATTATCATTGATTTATCGTATAAATATATTGAAAATCAATGATATGGACAAGTAAAATAATGCCAGATTATAGAAAAAAATGAAGGATGTTTAACTCTTGTGAATACAAACATCTTCCACTTGTTAACGATGTGATTCAAGTCATATGGCTACTTTTTCAGTAGAATCGAAATCAGATCCCCTTTTTAAGGTTGACAGTAAGCCAATTAAGAATAGAAAATGATTGTTTTCATTCAAAAAGAAATTAGAGTTTCTAAGCGTAACAACAATTTCTACATATAAAAACTATACTTAATTTGAGGTTTTTGTTCCGGCGACACATATTTCAATATTTCTCCAACATTCCGACTACAATCAATTGTAATCGGAAATTTTCTATCAAATTGGGTGTTATTCCAATTCATTTTTGTAAGGGATAATATTTCTTTACATATCTGTTCAGGAGATTCATCAAAAGAAAAAAGCCTTACTTCTATAGGATTAGGAATATATTTACCTGGATATGTCCCATAATACTCAACATATCCTCTAGTATATAAAAAATGACGGCATCTATTAAGACTAAACATTGTTCCTCTTAATGGAGGATAATCATTATCTCTATATAATCTAAAACTTGTAGGCATGATAGTTACTAAATCTATTGAATTAATATTCATATCATAAGCAACCCTTTTAAAACCATCAATTTCTTCTTCGGAATAATTCGAACTCTTATGAATGACAAGCCTTTGAGGAAAAATTTTTATTGCATTATAATATTCACTCAAGGATTCCTTTAAAAGATTATATGCTTGTTCCTCCGTTAAATGAGGTTGCCTATCCTTTTTATCCTCCTTTACAGGAGTCCCTCTTAATATTACTCCATTACCGTGTTCATTAAAAATTTGTGCAACACTGGTCTGAATAGTTTTTTTATCACGGGTACGATAAAAACTTATTCCTGCAAAACAAGTTATATTATTAGTTTCCTTTTTTAAAGACCAAGGAATACCTCCTGCCTTATAATATAAGGCAGTATAAAAGTTCCAAGCTATACTTGCTTCATCTTGCATCTCAGAAGAAGGCTTAGCAATTCTATCTCTTAGTATTTGAATTGGGATATTATATTCCATAGCTTTGGCTTTTAGTAATCTCCTAAAATTAACCTCAACTTCCACAGAATCCTCCTCTCCAAAATCATCATCTATTTCAAAAGTTTTAGTCCCATATATTATTTTTGTCAAAGATTCATCCAATACACATAAAATAACATCTGGCTTCTTATTGTTTGCAAGAAAATGTATTTCTGATAAATAAAGCTCCACTGTTTTAAGAATTAGCTGATCAATATCATTAGCTTCTTTTTTAATTTTGTCAAAGGTCGAATTATTAATTTTACGTATATACGATTCATCATATACAATTTTACTATGAAATCCAACTGTTTCATTAAATCCTGGAAAATTAGTAAAAAGATTAGGTTGTTTACTCTTTTTTGCTTCAATATGATTGCCACATTTTTTAATCCAGCTAATAGCAATATTAATGCTTTCACTCAATCCTATAAACCCAACAACTATTTTATCAGGTCTTATATCATTAATATCTGATACATTATACTTATATATACCTGTCCGAGGACAAACATATTCCCCTTTACCAAACTGTAATAAAGGTTCGTCTAGTAATTTAATTTCCATACAATAGAGTATAATTTAGTGTTAAATTAAAAGGAGAAGAAAATGATATATACTTATATTCAGCCTCATTATCTTCTAATTTATTTGTAAGACAGTATGACAAAAACATAAAATGTTGGTAAACAGAAGAATTACTTTCCAAGTTTTTTTTCTGAGCAATTAATTGACTTTCTTGTTTGCAGCTATGATATCCATCATAAGTATAACTCCATCCTGGAGTTATACTTATAAACCATTTTTCATTTGATCTAAAAGATTGAATTTTAAATGAAAGTTGCCTAAAATATAAAATTTGCTTCTTTTCGCTATTCCAAACTTCAGCAACAACAGAACGCGTTGCCATTTTTTTATTTTTCCACGTAATTTTTCGTTCCCTAGGCACCCCTATAGGCTTAAATCTAAAGTATTTTTCTTTTGGCAACCACTGAATATTCTTGTATGAAGCCAACTCTTCTATAGAACGATTTATAAGATGAAGGAGTGCCTCTTCGTACTTGAAACTAACATTGGCAAATTCATTTACAGAATACTCTTCAACCGTACCAATTTCCACTAACTTATTTAAAGGTTCATCCCGGTTATCCAAGGGCCTAAATGATAAAATTTTATCTTCAAAAGTAAACCAATCTCTGCAATATGTGATTTTCAATAGTTCAAACGCCTTACTTAACACCTTACCCATGGATGCACTCTTTTTAAGTTTATTGGGAGTACTCCAAGATTGCGTAATTATATCATCCCGATCTATCCCAATTATGCCTACATATACTTTTGAGGGGATATTTACTTCAAGTATATTCGGAAATAGCACTTCTGTTTTTATTATCTCTCTATGTTCTAATAGATATCTTCGTTTACTTATTTCCTCTTCACAAAACTCATCTTTCAATAATTGTAATAAAGAATCTATTTTAGCAATACTAATTAAAGAGTTTACTTCTTTAAGAATATCACTATAGTCTAAAATATCTTTTTCCGAAAATTCTAATTCATTATCATAAGCTACAGAGAAAATAGCATCTGAATATTTTTTCTGCTTCTCTGTTATGATATATATAAGTAATCTATCATAATCCTCGCAACGTTTACCTTTTACAAATTCATTTATTGTATGTTTGACTTTGTCCCCAGTACCAGTAGATGTAACTTGAACCGCTATTCTATTTTCTGTATCCACTAGATCTATAGCAGCAGAATTCCTCACTCTGTTATTTATATTAACTAAATTTACTCCATAAATCAAATTTAAGATAGGAATAATCACATTTTCTGCATGAACATTGATATCATACAAATTTAAACTATTTAAACTTTCGACCTCAGTTCTAAATCTCGCAAATAGTTCTGCTATTTTTTCTATTTTCTCTTTTCTATGCATATAATTACATTTTACATATCTTCAAAGGTACACAAAAAAAATATTTCTATAAACTTTCTCTTAAATTATTAGAGTTTATACAGAATAAGAAACAGAGCTATTGATTACTAGCACCCTGAAATCTTATTTGATATAATGTGTATTATGAATAAAAGTAGATATCAGAATATCACTATATTGAAACTTTAATATATCATTTTTTGAAAATAAAGTATATATTTGCATTGAAAGAATTGTTCTTTGACTGATGCAAAAGGAAACAGAATATTGTAATTTGTTTGTTTCTAAATCGTTACCTGTTATTATCAAAGCAGATGATAACTTTCTTATTTTCAATTAGATATAAAATATATTGTGTCTTGCGGTGTCTCAGTATGTGAAACGACTGCATGACACGAACAAATCGGGTTGGTTGATCTTGCTGGGTTTGATTCCGATCGTGAATATCGGCTTAGCTTTGTACATGTTGTTTGCGGATGGAACGGTCGGTCCCAACCGTTACGGCTTGGATCCAAAGAATCGTATGCCTTACAGCCCCTCTATCAACGTCAATGTCAATGTGAATGGAGAGAAGCAGGTAACCGCTCCGACAACCACTTCATCAACAAGGTCAAACGAATTCTAAAATCCTCATTTCCCCGCACTTGTCAAGCCTTGGACGGTTTATTAAGTGCGGGAATCATTTATTATTATAAACGAAATAGGGATATGTGGATACATAAAAGTCTGTACAGGTTAGGGTATATTGGTGCTAGGATTGTAAAATCATAGTGCCAATTTTTGCAAGGAGGAAGCCGGTTTGTTGACACAAAGTAATGCCTACCTGGGAATAGTCTAATTTTAATATTTATCATATATTAAATCTTTTATGCGGTATTTCTTTGCTCACTCATTCTTCCAGCCAATCGTCCGAGCCGCCGAATTCCTTGTCAGCAAACAGGTCGGCAATTCCCGAAATCTGCTTCATACGCAATAGTTCATCCTTTGACATCCCGATATGTTGCATGATCCACGCATCAGACATCCCCGATTGCACCAACTCTGACACAATGTTGCTCATCAGTTCCACCGAGTGTGCGCCTCTTGCCCGGTTGTGACGGATAGTTGACGCCATACGCTCCGACAGTTCCTTGTCTATCACCACTACGGGAAGCATACCGTGCTCACGGTTGTATATCCGTTCCGAGGTCTTCATAACAAGATAACGGTGGAAGCCGTCCACGATTTCATATTTGTCTTCCTCCTTGAGATAATAGCATACGCAAGGCATCGTGTAGCCGTCTTCCCATATCGAAAGTTCCAGCAATTTCATTTCCGGAGGTGCCACCACGTTCGGATTATAGTTGTTGGCCACCACCTTTTCGAGTGGCACCGCAATGACATTGTAGACCGGACTCTTAAAATTTTCCATGCTTCAATGAATTATATTTTCTCATCACTTTTTCTCTCAACTCCTTCTCCTTTTTAGTTAACGAGAACCCCATGTACTTACACACATGGTCATTCTTCAGAATACAGATGCACATACGCTTGTAGGTTGGTATCTCCCTGAATTCCTCTATGTCGATGTCATCAAGATACTCCATTCTAACGGGCAGCTTGTCCGTCCGATAAGCCGAGGGGTTCCCTACAGAGAACTCCACTCCGGCTGTACGCAGTTTGTCGATGACTTCTTCCGAGAGGCAACCTCCCCTGTTGCGCCAGAAACGGATGCTCACGTCAAGTTTGTCAAGGTAGTTGCGCCTCGTTGCTGCGGGTAGTGTGTCCAAAAGGAAGTGCATGTACTCCTTCCAAGAGAAGCCCGGCGGACATTTTATCGATTTCCATCCCATAGCCATCGTCTTGCCGTACATTCCGGCGAAGTTCACGCCGTTCACGCGGCTTACCATTCTTCCCCACATATCGGGGTCTATCACCCGATATAGCGACAACGACTGTATGGCTTCGGAAATAAACGGGCTTGCCACACGTTGCCGTCCTAATGGCACACCGGCCCGATAGTACAAATCATACAGCCGGTTGTAGTCCCACCCCAACTTGCCGTTGGCAGTCCATATATCGGAGACCTTCCAGTCATACAAAGGATAGGCGTTGTAGATACCACGGTCTATGCGCCGCGTCCATTTGTAATTAAACAAATGCTTGTAGTTCTTGTCGCTGTGTATCGCCCGCCACCGGTTGTGGCTCTCCTGCGTGCGGATACCGACCAAACAGCATATACGCTTGCACTTTTTGCGACTGCGAAGCCAAGGGGCAAAAAGCAGTTGGAAATCATAATCCCACAGTTCATCATTAAAAAACGAGAAATCTCCGGCGGTATAACATTCTTCCGGCATATCCCGAACCCACATTTCCCGCTTGCTCTCTTCCCACGGTCGCCAATATGACTGATACATGGATGTGCAGGTGGTAACCTTGAACGGCACGCAGCAATGGTATACCTCAAGGACATCACGGTTTGCCTCAAGAGTACGCTTCACATATTCCGTCGTCTGGCGGTATTGTGCCTCATAGTCCATGTGTAATACCCCCAGCTTTCGACAGGGGGCATACTTCCGGATATACTCCACACAGAGGTTGAGTAATACGCCGCTGTCTTTACCTCCAGAGAAAGAGACATAAATATAGTCGAAATGATCAAATATCGTTTTCAGACGGGCCATAGCCGCTTCATATACGTTAAGTCGTCGTATCATGTCTTTCCGTTATAATCATCTTGTGGTACTTCTTCCATTCAAGGAAGGAAGTAAAACCGTTTTTCTCGAAAGCGGCAACATGACGTTTATGCACCAATGCCGTCAGAGTCCTTTCATACTCCGGCTCCTCCTTGGCTGCATTCAAAAGCCTTTCTATTGTATCTTCCCTGTCTCCACAGATATAGTAGTTGTCTATATATGGCCTACCTGTGGTATTTCTTACAGGGAGGAATCCGGCGACACTGCCATCGTTGTCCAAGGCAATGAACCAACGGTAGCGAAGAGATGTCTTGAAAGGATAATTGTTGTTTTGTCGAAGTATGGCAGGATTCATCACAAGAGGAGCTACCAGCTCATACAGCTTTCTGTCAGTACCGTTTATTTTTATTATATCCATATTGTTATGCTATTGTGAGGTCTTGATACCTCGTAAAACATCCCCATACCGGCTTTCCGTCGTGGAAACTACTTATTAAGTAGGCTATTTTACGACAAAAATAATTTTTTTTCTTATTCGTAAAAATTATGTGGCAATACTATTTATTTAAATCTTCACACTAAATGTCAAAAAGGCTGTGCCAAAATTTTGACACTACCTTTTATCAGATTCTATGATGTTTTGACAAACATTCCAATCCTAACGCGTGACTTTGAGTGACGATCTGCGGCCGGACTTGTCTGTCGCACAAACCACATAAATGCCGCCAGCGAGGTCACAGAGGTCACAGGAATCGATTCCGTCAAGCACTTTCGTGCTAGCAATGCCGTAAACTTCAATCGTACACCCTCCTGCTACCACGACTCCGCTCCTGCATTCAATCGACGGGGAAACGTTAGCATTGACATTTCCTATTTCAGACACATCCATGACCGTGACATTGGTCCGGGCGGTCTGACCGTTATAGTTTGCGGTGACTATCGTTGTGCCAGCTCTCAGCGCTTTGACCTTGAATAAGATTTTCCGGCGGTAGCCAAGAGAACTCACTTCTGAGTCCTTCAGATGAGACAGATTTTCCTTCTGTGGTAGCCGTGTCATCAGCGACTCCCGTGTTACCGCAAGCCAGAATATCAGCGACATAGTTATCGCTGAGTATGGTCTCCACCATCGGATCCTCGTAACCTGTTATATTTCATTCGTCATCGTAAATGGGAACTGGTTCCTCGTTGGCACATGACGCACCTACCGCACGCTGGAATGTGTCATATTGTCCATCAAAACTCGGTTCATCGACAGTGTGAAAACGGTTAAGAAATTTAGGTTGATGAAGTTCCCTTTTATTTTCACTCCAGTCTGTCGCAAGTTGACCTATCAGACCTCTGTTCGATGGTCCGCCGCTCCACATCGGGGCTTCGGCAGCCTCGATTGAACTCTGTACATGGTAACAACGTATTACGCCATGGTTCGAAGAGCTGACTACGCCACCGATGGTCTTCTTGACAACAATTACCGCATCAACATGGCAATCCTCAATATGGTCACAGGCAGCATTAGTGTTGCTGCTACACCGCCTACATTTTTGCCGCCTGTTATATTGCCCTTGAACGAGCATAACTTGATGGTAGTCGATGTATTGATCATATCGGCGATATCGCCCGCAGACAATTCAGGGAGGTTGATGTCAGCGCCAATCACCTATGTAACAAAAGAGATTACTTGTTTAAATAAATTTGAGTTGTGCAACAAGCACGAAAACAGCCTTTTTTTCTGATAATTTTTAAGCTACAGAAAGCCTAAATCTTGCTTCTCTCACCAGCAAATCTTATATTTGCATTGTAATAATCGTTCTTTGAATATATGCAGGATAAAAACAAACCGTTGAATTTCGCTCGTTTCTAAATCGTTACCGATGAAATGAAAATAGGATGGTAAATTTCTGAGTTTTAGTTATATATATAATATATTGTGTTTAGCCACATGATAGTACTATCCTATAAAAATCGGATTTGTAGGGCATCTATTTAAAATTACCCGCAGGGGTAATATTTTTTAACATTCTATTTGAACGCAAAAACCTTCTTTTGCTATCTAAATGTCAAAAGCATAAAATGAAGTCAAAGACTTGGATTACCCCTCAAACCATACTTGATTAATTATTGCTTCCAAAATCCTGGCAACAAGATTGTCAGCACCGTAAAGATTTCTAAACGTCCGACCATCATCAGAAAAGACAAGAACCATTTCGATACTGCCGGGACATCAGCATAGTTTCCAACTGGTCCCAAACTACCGAGTCCCGGCCCAACGTTGCCGATCGAAGAGATAGTAGCACCGATCGTCTCCTCAAATCCCATGCCGTCGATCATCAGTACCATACAGCTGACAAATATTAAAGCAATATAAGCGAAAGCGAAAGCCAATACCCGGTGGACAATATCACCCGAAATGGCATGCCCATTCATACGTACCGGAATAATGGCATGTGGATGTGTCTGCTTCTTAAACTCGTTAAAGAGGTTCTTGGTCAAGATCACAAAACGGCCCATCTTCAAACCTCCACAGGTAGAGCCTGCACAACCACATACCACCATCAAGACCAGTGCCAACAACCAGAAGAACGGTCCCCACGGAATATAGTCGACCGTGGCAAACCCACAGGTAGATACCAATGTCACAACTTGGAATATGGCCTGCCTGAAAGCCGTTCCGAAATCATCCACAATTCCCTTATACATAATCCAAACCGTTGACATTGCTGTCATAATCAGTACAAACCAAAAGAACCAGCGCGTTTCCTCATCTGTAAACAACTTCTTGGGCTTTCCGTTGAAAAAGAAATAAATCAGGGTGATATTGGTTGCCCCAATAAACATGAAGATCGTAACGACATATTCGATATAAGCAGAGTTCCAATAAGCAATACTGGCATTTTTAGTAGAATAACCACCAGTTGCAATACAAGTTAGCGCATGGTTCACTGCATCAAACAGATCCATCGGCCCCGCCCAAAGCAACCCGATTAGTATAATAGTCAGAAACAAATAAACTCCCCAAAGTCGTTTGGCAACCTGCGTTATGCGAGGTCGAAAACGTTCATGTGTGATTCCTGGTGTTTCAGCATTGAACATCTGTATGGCACCACCGCCAATGATAGGCATCAAAGCGACAGTAAAGACAATTACTCCGATACCACCCTGCCATTGCGTAAGGCTTCGCCAAAACAATATCCCATGCGGAAGTGCTTCGATGTCGGTCAATATGGTAGAGCCTGTCGTCGTGAAACCGGACATCGTTTCGAAATAAGCATCCGTCACATTATCTATATACCCCCCTAAATAAAAAGGCAACATCCCTAAGAGGGAGAAAAGAGCCCAAGTCAAAGTAACGGTCAGCATTCCTTCCCGGCGTCCAGCCGTATGTTCGTTGGCTCGTAATCCGATCAGCATAAAAAGAACTCCCGTTCCGAACATGATACCACTCGACTGAAGAAGCGGATAGAAATCGTTTCCTTTATATAAGAAAGCGACTGCCGTTGCAGCCAGCATAAATAACGTCTCAAGGATGAACATCATCCCTAACATCTTAATTATAAAACGAATGTTTAGCATATCAATTAAAGTAGTCCTCCAATTTACGCATAGCCGTATCCAAACAAAACACAACAACGTGATCATAAGCCTGGATATGTGTATCCCCCTTGATCATCATAGGTTCTCCGTCACGAATCAATCCACCCAACGTTAAATCTTTCGGGAGGTTCAGATCTTTTACCTGCTTACGGGTAATCTTCGAATCGGGACGGGCAACAAGTTCCGCCACATCAGCATTGGCAAAAGTTAGACATTTCACGTTCGACACGTCTGCATCCAACAGGAATTGGTAAATATGGCTGGCAGCAATCAGTTTCTTATTAATAACCGAACCGATATCCATACTCTCCGCTAAAGGTATGTAGTCAATATTCTCGATCTTGGCGATGGTTTTGAATACTCCGGCGCGTTTAGCTGCCAAACAAGCCAAAATATTCGTACTTGAATTATCCGTCAGTGCAATAAATGCTTGCGCATCTTTGATTCCTTCCTGCATCAAGAGGTCAGTATCACGTCCGTCTCCATTGATAATCAATACATTTACAGGGACAACCTCGGCTATACGATGACTCTTTTCTTTGTTTGTTTCGATTACTTTTACACGAATATTATTCGGAAGATATTGACAAGTACGGATTGCGATACGGCTCCCCCCCATAATAATGACTTTCTTTACTTCAGGGTCTCGCTTGCCCGCATGCAACCGGACATCTTCGATATGGCCTTTAGTCGTTGTAAAGAAAACGATATCTCCCGATTCTATACGGTCCGTACCACGAGGAATAATAGTTTCATTCTGCCGTTTGATGGCAACGATATGATAGAGTTTCTGTTCATTCAGCAGTTCAAACAGATGTTTGTTCACAAGTCGGGAATTATCGCGCACCTTTACACCTATCAAGATCAGAGCGCCTCCGAACAGTTCCCAGTATTGCCGAGTCCACGGACGTTTAACAGCCGTGACAATTTCCTTGGCGGCCAGCATTTCCGGGTAGATCATGGAATCGATCCCCATCTTTTCGAATAGTTCCTTATTTTTAGGGAGCAAATATTCGTAATTGTTGATACGTGTCAACGTCTTACGTGCCCCTAATTTAGAAGCCAGAATACTGGCTGCCACATTGGTCGTTTCTTCCGGCGTGACACTGATAAACAGGTCTGCCTTTCTGATACCGGCTTCTTCCAGATCTCGAATGGAAGTCGGATTACCCACCATAGGAAGGATCTCCATACTTGAATTCGTAAAATTCAAACGTTCCTCATTCGGATCCATCAGGATAATATCCTGCTTCTCCTGTGATAACATTTTTGCCAGGTGGGTTCCTACTTCACCGGCTCCGGCTATAATAATTTTCATTTTATATAGAGATTAATTATAAGGACATATTATCCTCCGATAACCATCTTTTTTATTTCTTCTGCTATACATTTGGCATCCATGCCACACAGTTTATATAGTTCGGAAATCGGTCCGTGTTCGACAAACTCATCCGGAACACCAATCCGCTTAATTTTGGGGGTATAGCCGTTATCAGCCATAAATTCCAGAACAGCACTGCCCAATCCACCTCTGATCACGCCGTTTTCAACAGTGATGATACGACTAAACTTCTTACCAACTTCATGTAACAGTTCTTCATCCATCGGTTTTAAATAAATCATATCGTAATGAGCTATTGATATACCATCACCTTCAATCTCTTTTATAGCCTTTATCACTTCGTTGCCAATAGGGCCAAGCGACAAGATCGCAATATCATCCCCATCACGGAGTTTCTTGCCTTTTCCGATCGGCAAAACATGCATTTCATTCCTCCAATCCGCCATCTCTCCCTTTCCGCGCGGATAACGGATCACGAAAGGACCGTTATTTTCTTTATATCCAGTGTACATCAGGTTTCGTAAATCCAGTTCGTTCAAAGGGGACGAGATAACCAAGTTCGGGATCGGACGCAGATAAGCGAGGTCAAACACCCCATGATGCGTCGCCCCGTCTTCGCCAACCAAACCAGCGCGATCCAAGCAGATCACCATATGAAGATTCTGGAGGGCGACATCATGTATCACCATATCGTATGCTCGCTGCATGAAAGAAGAATAGACATTACAGAAAGGAATCATCCCTTCTTTGGCAAGTCCGGCAGAAAAAGTTACCGAATGCCCTTCGGCTATCCCGACATCAAACGCCCGCTTCGGGAACGCTTTCATCATATAAGTCATGGAACAGCCCGTCGGCATGGCAGGAGTAATTCCCACGATCCGTTCATCCTGTTCGGCCAACTCAACAAGGGTATGTCCGAAAACATCCTGATAAAGCTGGGGCTCATTCAGTTTATGAACAATGATACGTTCTCCTGTTTCCTTATTGAACAACCCCGGAGCATGCCATTCCGTTGCCGACTTTTCAGCAGGCTTGAATCCTTTGCCTTTTTTAGTTTTGATATGTAACAGTTTCGGGCCTTCCATATCTTTTATATCATTCAATACTTTGATCATATAATCGACATCATGCCCGTCGATCGGACCAAAATAACGAATGCTGAATCCCTCAAACAGATTATGTTGTTGAGTGAGCAATGCTTTCAGGCTATTGTTGAAACGAAGAATATTTCCCCGACGGTCATTATTGATCAGTTTCATCTTCCGCAATCCGCGGTACACATCATAGCGCATTTTATTGTATGCCTGGCTGGTTGTAATATCCACCAGATACTGACTCAACCCACCGACTGCTTGATCTATTGCCATATCGTTATCATTAAGAATGATAAGTAGGTTGTTTGGATTAGCCGATGCATTATTCAGACCTTCGAACGCCAAACCACCCGTCATGGCCCCATCACCGATCACAGCTATCACATGTCTGTCTTTTTCTCCTTTCAGTGCAGAAGCAACCGACATACCCATAGCTGCCGAAATGGAATTAGAAGCATGTCCGGCAACAAACGCATCATAAGTACTTTCCTGAGGATTAGGAAAACCACTGATCCCTCTAAATTTTCGGAGCGTATGAAAGGCTTCTCGACGTCCAGTCAGTATTTTATGACCATACGCCTGATGTCCTACATCCCATACAATACGATCATAAGGAGTATTAAAAACATAGTGTAGTGCGACCGTCAGCTCCACCGTACCGAGACTTGCCCCAAGATGTCCAGGGTTTTCTGATAATACATCTATTATATATTGACGCAACTCTGCACATACTTCTCCCAATCTATCAGGGGACAACTTGCGCAAATCCTCCGGGTAATCAATGGAATTTAATATGTGTTCATCCTTGCATTCTGTCATAACCGCTATAATTTTGTGGCAAATGTAAAGAATTAACGGGAGATAAAATAGTTTTAGTATGTCATTCTTTAGCAGTATGACACAATTAAACCGCTTCTTCCCCTTTCCCTATAATCAAATTTAATCCCATTTTGTTTTTGTACTTATGGTTTAAACAAACCACGAAAAAGGATCATCCCGAAATCCTGAGGGGAAAAAATCGTATCTTAGTG